>OBXR01000006.1_pt1 | contig 262696 bp, 209 predicted proteins | sample 1476651 | NCBI WGS metagenome assembly OBXR01 (sample SAMEA2580175, study PRJEB22360) | human gut metagenome | biome: human gut; feature: human-associated habitat; material: faeces | place: Denmark | collected 2008/2010 | reverse complement strand
TGAGCCTGAGCCTGAGCCTGAGCCTGAGCCTGAGCCTGAGCCTGAGCCTGAGCCTAAAAAAAACACCAAGGCTAAAAAGGAGAAATAATGCTTTCTCTAGAATTAGTAAAAGAACATCTCAGATTAGACATAGATTATTGTGACGAAGATGCGTTATTGCTCAGCTATATAAAAGCAGCAAAACGGCGCGTAGAAACATACACTCGCAGAACATTAATAACATCAGATGAAAGCGTCGAGAATAAGGATACTACGCTACAGTATGGGGGAGATGTGGAAATGTCTATGTTATTACTTATTGGCAGTTGGTATGCAAATCGTGAGTCGGTAGTTATTGGTAATGCTGTTAACGCATTACCTCAAGCTTTTGAAGCACTATTGCAACCTTATGTAAGGTACGGCATATGAATCCTCTTGGGGCCGGTGAACTCAATAAACGCATTTCCCTTTCTCACTATGTTACAGAACGTGATGATTTAGGGAGTGAAAAAGTCGTTTCAAAGAAAGTGGCTGAGGTATGGGCCAAAGCCGAATCGATGTCGAACCGTAAGATCCGTACCGCAGACCAAGATCAGGTAATTGAAACCTATCATTTCACTATTCGCCCTCGTTCTGATGTTGATATGGGATGGCTGGTGGGCTATCAGGGGCGACTATTTACTGTTCGGGCTGTTGACCGAAATCAGGCTGATAGAACCATTATTACCACGGAGGCGAATATACAACATGATAGAAGTTGATATTAAAGCTGATCTGGAACGTATTACGGGGTTGTTAGCTTATCCGTTAAAACTCCCATCCGATAAATTAGAGGGGGTTATCTATCAACGAATTAGCGACCCCAAGATAGACGCTGGATTAGCCCACACCTCACTTGTTCAAGCCCGTTTTCAAATCGTTATTCAAATACCTGATGATTATCCCAAAGCGCTGATGCTTGAATCTAAACTTTGTCGCGAATGGGAGTCTGTTGTGCATGGTTATATTGGAAATTATCCCATACAAACCGTTCAGCGAGGTAACTTTCAGCAGGACATGATCGAACAAACGGAAAATCGCAAAATTTATCGTATTTATCGTGATTTCATTATCACCTATCCCGAGGACGCATCATGAACATCACCATGAAAGTTGAGGGATTACGGGAATTAGGAGAGGTATTACAGCGATTAGAGAAAGATGTCCAAATTAAGATCCTCCGTCAATCAGGAAAATCAGCTATGGTGCCTGTTTTAGAGGATATGAAAACACATGCAGGGTTTGATGAAACAGTAGCAAGCGAACATATGCGTGACAGCATAAAAATACGCTCTTCACGCAGTAAAAAAACAAAAGGAGCGGTTTTAATAACCGTAGGACCCACCAAAAAACACTATATGAAAGCGAGAGCGCAGGAATTTGGCACCATTAAGCAAATCGCCCATCCATTTATTCGCCCAGCTTTGGATTACAACAAACAAGCGGTACTCAAAATTCTCGTTTCTGAAATCAGAGACGCACTCAGACAATTTAAATAAACCTATTCTAGGAGCTTAAATTATGGCAGTTCAAAAAACATCGCCAGAATACGCCATGCTACCGGCAGGCACTATTGTTAAATTTGGTAAAGTGGGTGACACCGCCGAGCAAATGAAGCCACTGGTTAACTGTAAGGCATTAGGTGCCACAGGACAGTCAGGGAGCTTTGTTAATGTCACGACACTCATTGATAAAAACCAACAATTCATCTCTGATTTACCGGAAGGGCCTGAAAAGTCGTTAGGATTTATTGATGATCCACAAAATGAAAATTTTGTTGCGTTCCTGAACGCAGCAGAAAATCGTGAAACGGTGCAGTTCTATTGTGAGCTTCCTAATAAACGTACGGCAACCATGATCCTTTCATTATCAGGCTGGGAACTAAACGACATTTCAGCGCCGGCTAACGAGGCTATTCAAATCACCGTAAAAGGTAAACAAAATAACCTAGTTTGGGGAACCTCTACAGTGACACCACCGACAGAAGGAAATGATTAATGAAAGGATTAAAAGCCTCTTTACTCACCGCTAAGCCACAGATTATTGAAGTGGAAATCTTATGCGGTGTGAAAGTGAATATTCGTCGTATGACAGCCAATGAGCTGATGCAACTTGAAACGGATGTCTCTGATTTAAATCGTCAGGGGAAATTTCGCGAATCGTCACTAAAAAATGTCAGTATGTTGCTCAATTGCCTCGTTGATGATGACGGCAAGCCGATAAACAAATCATTATTACCTAAACCAGAAGAACTGGTTAACGTTCATGATAACGCAATATTGATAGAAGCAATTGATATTGTGAAAAAACACTCTATTGGCACTCTAGAGGAGGCAAAAAAAAACTAACCGATAGTCCTCTACTCTATTTTGCTTATCAGCTTTGTGAAGAGTTAGGGGAAATCGATCCCTTTCGTGTTCTTAACTTGCCTGCCAATACCTTATTGGGCTGGCAGGCTTACTTCACACTCAAACATGAAAAATCAAGTGTGATACCGCCATCAGAGAGCACTCCCGCTTCGGAAAACTCCCCCAAAATCGTAAGCACAACTAAATCAGTTGAGCAGCAATGTGCTGACGTAATGAAAATGATAGGAAGATAACTATGGCCACCAATTTAGCCGATTTACGTGTTGGATTATTGCTGAATGACGCTAGTTTCCGCAGTAATATCACTGATGCGATGAATCACGCAGGACGTGAAACAGAGCGCTTCTCAAGAAAAGCAAAACAAAATGCTAAAGATGTTTCAGATAGCTTTCATTCTATTGGTACATCAGTTAAGCAGGTTGCGGGATCGTTAGCGATGGTAGGCGGGGTGAGTCTTTCTATCGGGAGTATTTTAGGTATTTCTCGTCAATATGGACAAGCGCTTTCTGATTTAGCGGCAATTACCGGTGCTGCGGGTGATCAGCTAAAAGTATTTGATGAAGCGGCTCAAGAGATGGGGCGAACAACACAATACAGTGCTATGCAGGCGGCAGAAGCTATTAAATTAATGGCAGCGTCCAAGCCTGAGCTGATGAAAACAAGTGAAGGACTGATTAATGTAACAAAAAGCTCCTTAATTCTTGCTCAAGCTTCAGGTACTACCTTACCAGATGCAACTAGAACACTGGCCTTATCGCTTAATCAGTTCGGTGCATCAGTATCGGATGCCGATCGTTATATTAATGTGCTTGCAGCAGGCTCTCGATATGGCGCTTCAGAAGTTAATGAGACTGCAGAGGCGATTAAAAAAGGAGGTGTTGCGGCCGCTCAAGCTAAAGTCCCTTTCGAAGAAATGAACGCAGTTATCCAAACGTTGGCAGAGCGTGAAGTTAAGGGCGCTGATGCAGGAACGGCATTGCGTAATATGATTTTAATTTTAGAATCGAGTACTGACAAAAAGCTCAAACCATCAGTGGTTGGAATGACAACTGCATTGGAAAACCTAGCACAAAAAAACTACAGCACAACTGCATTAACAAAAATATTCGGTCGAGAAAATGTTAATGCTGCCATGATACTGAGTAAAAACACCGATAAGGTTCGAGAGCTGACTAAGGCACTTACGGGTACCGAAACCGCCTATGAGCAAGCCAAAGAGCGTACTAATAATCTTAATGGTGATTTACAAAATTTAGCGAGTGCGTTTGAAGGGCTCGCCATTAAAGCGGGTCAATCGGCAAATGGTCCGTTAAGAACAGGCATTCAATCCGCATCAGATGCCATAAATACGTTATCAAATAATTTATCCACATTGGTTAACGTAGGCACATATGCAGTTTTACCTGTTATTGGTGCCAGAATGACAAGAGGGCTTCAAGAGCAAACCAAAGAATGGGTGAAAAATGAAGCTGCAGTGAGAAATAATGCGAAACAAATGAGGGAGAATGCTCAAGAAACCATTGATTTAGCAAAAGCATCAAGAGAACAAGCTCAGCAGGAGTCAAGGAGATTAGGCACTCAATCTGTATTGATGAGACAGTACGGCATTAATGCGAATTATCAAAAAGAATACTTAGCCTTAAATAGGCAAATTAGAGAAGCAGAACGCCAAGAGGCAATAGGAAAACAGAGACTTATCGCAGCAAATAACCAGCTTTCATATAGCCAAAGGGCGTTGCGAGCATCGAGCATGGCATTGAAGGGCGTTTATTCTGCTTTAGGGGGGCCAGTGGGTGCAGCTATGCTTGCTGGTTCTGCAATCTATTATTTTCACAATAAGGCTTTAGAGGCCAGAGATAGCGCTCTTAATTTAAAAAGAGCTGTCGCCGAAACAACAGATGAGTTAATGAGGCTATCTCAAGCCAAACTGGCCGTAAAGATAGATGATGTGAGGGATAGCCTAAAGAATATAGAAGAGCAAGAAAAAATAGTTAAAAATCAATTGGAGAGTTATAGCGATACCAAAATACAACTATTGGAAAAAAGGGGGAAAGGTTTTTTTGGGTGGGCTCATACATGGTATGAATCGGCTGATGAAGCAAAAGCTACACAAAATAAATTAAAAAGTGAACTAGAAGATATTATAAAAAATAAGGAAATTGAATCACAAACACTTGAAGCTGCAATAGAAGCTCAAAAAAGATTACTTAATGGAGAAAAGCCTCCTGAACTGAAAGAGGACAAACCAGCAGGTGACAGCGGAGGTGGTGGAAATGATGGGGGGAATGATCTAGTTTCAGGCTCTAAACAAAAAGTTAGTCAATACCATCAATTACGTATGCAAATAGAGCAAGAGCACGCAACCAGCTTAGAGCGCATCTCATTAAGTGAATCTGAGACGATGCGTAAGCTTCAGGAAAGCTTAAAAGCTGGTGGTATGAAGCAAGAGGAATATGAGCGATTAAAAACACTCAACGCTGAAAACCACATGAAACAGCGTGCAGAATTAGCAGAAAAATATTCACCGATGCGTACCTCATTGCGTAATGAACAAGAAATGACAAAAGAGTTGAAGTCTCTGTTTGAACAGAGATTGTTAACAGAAAAAGAATACCAATACGCGCGGATGCAGATGGACAAAGATATGTCTAAGTACCGCCTGTCAGAGCAAGCAAAAGGTATTTCTCTCCCGAATATCAGCATCCTTGGCGAAATTGACCCCGTTATTCAGCTTCAGAATCAGCTTGAAGAACAAAAGGCACTGTATCAAGCCTACTATGAAGATGGCTTGGTGAGTAAGGAGCGATACGAACAATTAATGATAGCTGCTACAAATAAGTCAAAAGAAGCACAGTATCAATCAAGTAAAGAGTTTTACGCATCTCAAGGCATGTGGCAACGCATGCAGATGAATTTAGTTGATACAGTTGAACAACGAACCGCCAATGCAATGACTGGTATGCTAATGGGAACAAAATCTTTTTCAGAAGGCATGAAAGAATTTTCTTCCTCATTAGCCAGTTCAATCATTTCTGATCTTATTCGTATCGCTATTCAAGCTCAAATTACCAACGCATTGACTGGATTGATGGGTGGTTTTGCGGGGAGTGGTGGTGCAACAAGTGGTGCTAAAGCGGGTAAGGTGGGTGTAAAAGCGAACGCCAAAGGGGATGTTTACAGCTCGCCAAGCCTCAGCCAATATAGTAATCAAGTTGTGAGCTCTCCAACGTTATTTGCCTTTGCAAAAGGTGGTACGCCTAATCTTGGTCTGATGGGGGAAGCTGGAAGCGAGGCGATCATGCCTTTAAAACGTGGACCTGATGGCTCTTTAGGCGTTAGAGCAACCGGAAGTAACTCTACCGCTTCAGGTGATACTATTATTCATCAAACATTTCATGTAACAGGTAATGGCGATGAAGCGCTTTATCAAGCTATACAGGAAGCAGCAAGAATAGGAGCTGAGCAAGGCGCTTCAAAAGCTAAATCTGACATTATGCGAGACTTTCAAACCAATGGAACATTAAGAAGGAATCTACGATAAATGGCAACGATACTATCGTGGCCACGCTCCATCGTGCCAACCACGCTGAGTTGGCAACTCGTGAGTAACAGCAAAACCTTTACATCAACCTTTACGGGAAGTGTGCAGACCGTACGCTTCCCTGGTTCGCGTTGGCGTTGCAGTATGTCATTTAATAATTTGACCGATGAGCAAGCAAGGGTTTTAGAGGCATTTGTTGCTGAGTTAGATGGTGAGAGTGGTCGAGTGAAAATTGGTGATTGGGCGCGTTCTGGTTTAACTCAACGCGGTAAACCTAAAGTTAGCCAACCTAACCAATCTGGAAAACTATTAGAGAGTAAAGACTGGTTACCCAATAGCATTGTTTTACGAATTGGTGATTATATCACGGTGAATGATGAGCTGAAGCGTGTGACAGCGAATGTGATCAGTGATGCACAAGGAAATGCAACAATTCCTATTGCCCCCATATTGCGTTACGCACCTGCAGTAAATGATTTGATAGAAAATGAAGTACCCTACGGCATTTTTAAATTAACCAGTAATGATCAGGGAAATTTCCAACGTAAACCAGGCATACTGACCAGCACTTCTTTATCATTCGAGGAGGCGTTAACATGAAATATCATCCCTTTAGTAATGATATGGTTAAGGCAATTAATGAGGGATATTATTTGGTTGTTGCCTCTCGTTTAAATCTAAAATCAGGCGTGGTGCGCGCACATACCGGTGTGGGTAATATCATTATTGCAGGTGAAATTTACCAAGGTGTTGGTCAGTTTGGTGCAATTGAGTCTGTGGGGGAAAATATGACCACAAGCCCACAACAGCTTATTATGAAACTCTCAGGTTTTGATTCTTCATTAATTGGAGATGTGATGAATGAACGGGTTCGAGGTCGAAATGCGCAGTTGATGTTAGTTGCATTAAATGAAGAAGGGAAACCTGCGCTTGCTGAGGTTTTATTTGCTGGCCAAATATCCACAATTGGCGTGACAACAGGTGAAGAGAATGAAATAGCGGTGACTGTTTCTAATCGATTTGAACGCTGGTCTTATGGGTTACCTGACAGATTTACTGATGAATCATGGTCTAAACGCAAGAAAGGAGATAGAATATTTCGTTATGTGGCGCAGATGGCTGATCGGGCTATTTATTGGGGTAGCAAGAAAAATGCACCTGCGTTTATTTATAAATAAAGGATGAAGGGATGAAAATAGATAATACTTATATAACTGCTGCAAAGTTTTTATTAGAAATTGATTCTATTTTTATTTCTATTGATGAACTAAAAGAAAAGTTAAATATTGGTTATAATCACGCTTCGGCTATATTAGAAGATTTAGCAACGCGAGGTATTGTTGACCAAGGTGAATTTATTAATGAGAAATGGGTATTTGTTATTGATAAAGAAAAGTTAGGCCTATTTCTTTTAGTTAACGATCCCATATTTAAAACAAGAGTAGATGAAAAATCTGAGTTAACGAGTAGCTCAAATGGTTTCTTATATACCCTTATTTTTATTTTGATAGCGGCGCCATTATTCTATTTGTTTTTAACTTTTATTTTTGGTGACAAGAAAAAAGAAATAGATTATTGCAATAGTGAGGAGCGTGCTTATTTAGCATCAACAAATATGGTTAGGAATACCTTAAAATCGCCATCTTCAGCAAAGTTCCCGCACTATACTGAAGTTGAAATTTATCCAGCGGGTCAATGCTCATTTCAAATAAAATCGTATGTTGATGCAAAAAATGGGTTTGGCGCCATGATAAGAAAACCATACTTAACAGTCGTTACCTATGATGAAAAAACACAATCCTATCTACAGAAATCATTAAATTTTGAATGAGATAAACACAGAATGTTATCCATGACCCGCTTCGGCGGGTTTTTTATTGTCTGGAGAAAATCATGAGACACCCTCAATGGACTACTCGCCTACCTGAAACTTTGAAAAATGCCATTAATCGCCCTTTCGTATGGGGTGAACATGATTGTTGTTTGTTTGCTTCTGACTGTGTCATAGCCGTTTGTAATTTCGATCCCTGCGAACGTATTCGTGGGCGTTATAAAACAAAAACTGGCGCATTCAGAGTGTTACAAAAAGAGTTTGGAACATTGGACGGAGCAGTGAGCCGTTTTTTTGATGAAATTCCAACAAATGAAGCTGGTCGTGGTGACATTGTGATGTTCGAGGGTGACGAAGGGGAAACGTTAGGGGTGTTATGGGCGGGTAAATTATGGGCTGTCTCAACAGATGGCGTTCGTGCGGTGAGCAATAAACCAATAAAAGCATGGAGAGTACAATAAATGGGTAAGACTGTCACAAGCGTTGTCTCCGCGGGCTTAATGATAGCAGGTGTTATTGCTACGGGTGGTTTGGGGACTGCATTAATTGTTGCTGGCATTGCTGTTCAAGCTGCAAGTGCGTTTATCTTTAAAGATAAGGTGCCCGGCTCAGGCTATCGGGATCAGTCCGAACGTAAACAGATGTTGCGTTCAGCATCAGCACCAGAAACGGTCGTTGTAGGTAAAACAATGATGTCAGGTTTGCTTTTCTTTGCTGAAGAGGAAGAGGGCGAACAAGACGAAAATGAAGAACTCTACATGGCGTTAGCCATAGCCTCTCATCCCATTCATAAATTAGGTCAAATTTATTTCAATGATGACAAAATTGAAGATTTAGGCGACAACGCACAATACGAATTTCATAACGGTAGAACTGAGGCGGATCCATACCTATTAAAACATGCCCCTTCATGGAAAGAGGATATGATTGGTCGAGGGCTTGCATGGTTACGCTTAACATTACGCTTTGATCAAGAAAAGTTCCCTTATGGTGTGCCTAATGTTAAAAGTGAACTATGGGGAAAAGAAATTTATGATCCCCGTACCGAAAAAACAGCGTGGTCAAATAATGGTGCTTTGGTCATATTAGATTATTACCGTCACTATTTGGGGGTTCCAGACTCCGATATTGATTGGGATGCATTTAAAAGTGCAGCAGATATTTGTGATGAAACCGTACAAACGCCTGATGGAAAAAGTGAGCCTCGATATACATTAAATGGTGCCTATGAACTTGAAGAGAGTCCCGCTTCTGTATTAGAGATGATGCATAAATGCATTGCCGGCGAACCGACCTATATTGCAGGTAAGCACGGTATTTTGATGCAGGTTTATAATGGGCCTGCATTACTCACAATTGATGAGTCACAAATTATCGATACGGTAACGGTGACACCGGAACTTTCTTTGCGTGATGCGACTAATGCGATTTACGGTACTTTCGTTGATGCAGAGCAACAATATAACAAAACTGATTTTGAACCCGTAGTTATTGAGGAGTGGATAGAAGAAGACGGCTTAGAAATTAAAGAAAATATGGACTACCGTTTTGTAACCAGTCCATACCAAGCCAATCGACTAGCCAATCTTTATTTACGTAAAAAACGTGCCGGTCGTCGTATTCAATTACGCATGAATTTAGATGGCTATGCGTATCGCCCTGGTGATGTTATCAAGCTCGAGTTACCTTCATTAGGGATCAGTGATTTAGAATTTCGCATTGCTGATTGGAAATTTCACCCATCAGAGGGGGTAGAGATTACTCTCGAAGAAGATGGTCCTTATATCTATGAAGACTTAGCCAGTAAACCTTTTGTTAGACCTCCATTCACTAAACTACCCACTGGTGGCGTACCAGCACCGATCAATCTGGCTTTTGTTCCTCTTGCTGTCACCGATATCGTTCAAGGTTACATATCATGGCAGAACGTGGCATCTGATATTCGCTATAACACGGTTAATATTCTCCAGAATGGCAAGGTTATACAGTCTATTCAAGTTCCGGGGGAGCGTGTTGATATAAACGGTTTAACAAGAGGCACTTATCGTGTTGAGGTGAGAGCAATTAATGTGGCCGGCGCCATGTCTGCACCCGCTATCAGTGATTTTGCTATTCAGGCACCTCCTGCACCGATTAGCGTTGAAATAACACCGGGTATGTTCAGTTTAACAGCATCACCAAGGCAGGGGGATAGTGCTGTATTTGGTTATACCTTTGAGTTTTGGTTTAGTGAAAAGAAACTCACCAGTCTTTCTGAAAATGAGGTGATCACCAAAACAAACAAAGTTGGTCAAGGGAATTTCTGGACGCAAGAGAATTTAAAAGCTGGCCACACGTATTATTTCTATATCAGAACAATCAATAGCTACGGTAAATCTGTTTTCGTAGAAGCTTCTGGTGTTCCAGTTTCGCTACCCACAGATATTTTTGATGATTTAGATAACACGGTTAGAGAAACGGAGGCTTTCAAACAACTCAGCGAAGAACTGAAATGGAACACCGAGTCTATTGCGGTACTGACAAACGCCACTTACTCGCTCTCTACGGATGTATTGCAACGTTCTGCTAATGCGCAGGCCGGTATTACTCAACTACAACAACTCCGAGTTTCTGATAATGAAGCACGGGCGCAGGAAATCAAAGAAATTTATTCTGCTGTTGGTGAGAATAAATCGGCGATTAAGGAGACTCAAACCTCTATTACTAAACTTGATGAGGCTATCGGTCAGCGTTTTACCGCAATCCGAACTGATATGGATAATGCTCAAGCTGATATTATTTCAAACTCCCAAGCCATCTCTAACACAAACAAGGCTTTTGCTGAAAACAAAACTCAAGTTCAGGCTAAGTTTGATGAGCAAGAGGGCATGATACAGGAGAAGATGCAGGCCACGTTTGAGCAATCAGGCGACGGTGTTGTGACCCACTCGATTAATATCACCATTAAACACAATGGCGTGAGTTATAACGCAGCAGGACAAGTGATTAGCGCCCAAGTTAAGAACGGGAAATTAGAGTCATACATTGGCTATAACGCGAATAACTTTGCTTGGTATAACCCTGTAAATGGCAAGATGGAATTATTCATGTATGCCAAAAATGGGCAGTTTTTTATTCGAGACTTATTTATCGAAGATGGCTCTATTACAAATGCAAAAATAGGGAATGTGATTCAATCTAATAATTATGTAGCCGGTAAATCAGGCTGGATAATTAATAAAAATGGGTTTGCTGAATTACAGAATATAAAAGCGAGAGGAGAAATAGAGGCAACTTCTGGACGTTTAAAAAATGTTGTTATTGAAGAAAGTTGTGACATTCTCGGTAAGCTAAAGGTTGAGAATTTAGAGGGGAATATAGTCACAGTTACTCAGGACGTTTATCACAACCTCTCATTCTCTCATAACAATATTGTTGAGCTATTTAAAGTTAAACGCAGAACACAAAAGTGTTTTATATGGGTGCAAGGGGCATTAAATCCTTACGAAAGAATACCCAATAATGGCGTGAAACCGGAAAATCGTTCAGCATTTGCATATCGTGCACCGTTTTACAGAAATGGAGCAGGGGCGGCTGATATCTATATTGATGGAGTTATCCAGCCTAGGCCGAGCATCTACAACATGGAAGACACATCAACATCTGATTTTTATGCTGTAAATGAGTTTGTACTGGAATTAAGTCCGGGTGAAGGAGTTGCAAGTATTGGTATAAAAATCCCTCAAGGTGGCAGTGAAACGACGCGTTTTATTATGCGAGCCAGAATAATCGTATTCCCAGATAACCAAGACGTTATTTTTAATTAATTAGGAATTCATAATCATGATATACACAACAGGCACTGTTAGCACAGTGTCAGGGTCTGCTATTGTCTCTGGCACAGGTACTAAATGGACAGTTAATAATCCCGCTATTCGAGCAGGAACATTAATTTTAATTAAAAACGGCAATATGAATTACCCCTATATGGTCGATAGGGTAAATAACGATACAGAATTAGTCATTTCACAGCCGGCTACATTTACCGTAAAAAACACCAGTTACAGTATTAATCTCACTGAGCCGAACTCATACAGCGACGCTAATAATCGTATGACCGCTATTGCATCAGATACGACGTATTTTCTGCGAGCAATGGATCAATGGATGATGAATAACGGTGTGGTGACAGTAGAGCTATCTAATGGGCAAAAAGTAACGTTAGATAGCATCAAGAAGATGCAGGGGGATATTAGTAATAAAGCTGATTTAACCTTATCAAAAACACAATCATTCACATCAGCGATAGAAGCAACAACGAAACTAATTTCAAAATCAGCGGATGGGAAAACATCAATATCATTGACGACCAGTAATGCAGGCGGAACCAATATCGAACTCAATTCTGCATCAGGTTATAACGGAATTCAAATACCAAAAGCGTCGGGGACAATGATGCTTGTTGGTGATTATGGGATAGGTGGAGTGGGGCTTAGAGAACCATCATCGGTTTCATGTTTTTATGGTTCCCCATCAGCAGGGGTACCAGGCTTTCCAAGTAATGGTGCCGGCTGGCAATCTACATATAGCGGAAATCGTCGTGCAATGTTATTTATGAATACATCCGGCGCATTAATGACTCGCTTTAGTTTATCAAGTGATGTTGTTGATACCACAACACCTTGGAATACTGTATGGAGTTCAGTAAACACAACAGTGGACAGTAACGGTTTTATTAAACGCGCCTCCCCAATCATCGACATCAACCCCGATGGCACATTTACCACTAACGATGAATCAGAAGGCGCTACTGTTACTCGAGTATCTCAAGGTGAATATCTTATCGAAGGTGTGCTGGGTTTTAACTCAGATGCAGGATGGGGTGGTGTCGATGGCGGTATTGAAATTCCACTCGATGTAAATAAACAACCACTAATATGGGTTAACTCTAAAGTTAACAAAGACGGTTCTATCCTCGTGAGAACGTATCATCGTACTCACCCTAATGCGCCTGAGTTTGCCAATAATACAATTGATGGTTTCAACGACGGCGATCCAATTGATATTCCAACTGGCCGTTTTATTTCCGTTCGTGTACAGATGCCAGAGCAATCAATCTATAACGTGAGAATGCGTGAGATGGAAGAAGCGCAAAAGATAAAGCAAGTGGGTTGATTTATTTAACCTCCCCCGCTTGCTTAGAATGACTGTTTGTGTTGATTAGTTGTGTTAAAAATTATTATTTTTATCTTAATTTAAATTTCTCGACTGCAAGCTGTAACTGTTCTGATTGAGTTTTCAATTCTAAAGCCTCAGTTGTTGATTTTTGTACAAGCGTTGCATTTTGATGAGTAACTTGGTCTATTTGAGTGATGGCTACACTTATTTGCTCAATACCTTGGCTTTGCTCATCAGAAGCAGAGGAGATTTCATTTATAAGATGACATACATTTGTAATAGCGCTTATAATTTCATCTATTGTCTCTCCGGCTTCATTAATTAAATTAGAACCAGTGTTTACTTTATTTTCTGAGTTTTCTATCAGAGCCTTAATTTCTTTTGATGCTTGGGCACTGCGACTAGCTAAATTACGTACCTCATCTGCCACAACAGCAAAACCACGTCCTTGTTCCCCAGCTCTAGCTGCTTCAACCGCTGCATTAAGTGCTAGAATATTGGTTTGAAATGCAATGCTATTTATTACATTTGTTATTTGTGAGATTTGTTGTGAGCTATGAGTTATTTCCGTCATTGTATTAATGATTTTATTCATTATGTGACCCCCTTTTGTCGCGATATCGGTAGTGCTTTCAGCCAATATCGTGGCTTCTTTTGCATTTTGGGAGTTTTGTTTTACTGTTGTCGTTAACTCTTCCATGCTTGCTGCTGTTTCTTCTAATGAGGCAGCCTGTTGTTCGGTACGAGATGCTAGATCTGTGCTTCCTTTAGTTATTTCATCTATACTGAAATGAACCGCGCTAGTATTAGCATGTACTGCATTTACCGTGTTTACTAATGATGCTTGCATTTCGTGTAAGCTCGTAGCTAATTGTCCCATCTCATTACGGCCCGAAATGTTTATATTATTAGTAAGATCTCCATTCGCTATATTATGAATATGACACATAATAGATTTTAAAGGCTTTAATAAGAGGTGTTGTAAGCCAAACCAAACAATTATTAGCACTGTAATAATAACGATAGTAATTACACCAAGAATCCATTGCATTTGAATGAAGCTTTTATGATTTTCATCTTCAGCAATTTCTTGTAAAAGATTATTTTCATCTCTCCAGTTATTAAATGCTACCTCCATTTCATTTTGTATTTGTTGTGCTTCTAAATTACTATATGATTGGTAGTCATTTGAGCTTAGATATTCAATAGATAAATTCATGGTCTCATACATATTTTCCCACGTTTTTTTGATGTTATCGATCAATTCTGTTTGTTTTTTATTAACATCAGAAGATTGTAACCAAGATATATAATGAGATTCAGCTTCATTTAATGTGGTGCGAGCAACCCCTAACATATCATTGATATCTATTATATAATTTGAGTCTTGTTGGCTTTTGATATACCGAATAGCAACTCTTGCTATAGTTAAACGTGTTTTTATTAGGGCGTTAACACCGTCACTTAGTTTTTGTTGTTGTTCATTTAAGTTTTCAAAATTTTGAAAATTATGGAGATCTTTTTTTATAATGGAATAAGAAAAACCAGCTGTGATTAGTTGTAATGTACAGAATATAGTTAAGGCAAAAATAATACTCTTAGTAATATTTAAATTATTTAACATTTTGATTACCCTGTTATAATTTCATGATGATACAATCATAACGGCTTATCTCAAATAATCTTTAATTTTAATATCTAATAAAGTTATAACATTTTGATTTTTATCATTAAATAAAATCAATGAGTTATTTAACATTTTTGAATTATTGTTTCTTATTTTTCTGTTTGAACCAAGTGATTACCCATATGCGTATAAAATATTTTATTAACTCATCATCTAAGATGAAAAATACTTTATAATTAGTAAAGTCTATTATATATGCTTATTATCTAGAAATAAAAATTAAGAATATTGTTATCTAAATTTTAACTAATTAATAAAATTACTTTTAAATCTAATTAATGCTTTTCTATTACTCAAGTTTTGTCTATGGATAATATATTACTCTTTTTTAGAGATAATAGCTTTTCACACCATATATCAAGTGTTTCACGTTTTTCTCTTAAATAATCATATCTGTCATAGTGTTTCTGAGAAACTCCGGGTCTTTTGTGATTTTGTACCATATCTCTTAACTCAGAACTAATCCCCATCTCTCCAGCTAATGTTTTAAATGTTCTTCTCACATCTCTAGGTGTAAATTTTTCAAACTCATTTTTTTTACAAAATTTATTTAATTGTTTAGCGTATTCAGATGTTAACAGGTGCCCTTCTTTCGTTTCAGCAGGGAAAAGATAATTTGATGTTGGATACAAAAGCTCTTGGATATTAAGAATATCAATAGCAGGCTGTACCAATGGAATTACATGGTAATCGCCTGTTTTTGAAATATGGGGCGGTACTGTTAATGTATTATTTTTCTTATTCCAATTGTCGCGAGTATTAGCCAGAATTTCCCATGGTCTTTGTCCCGCGGAATAAACGCAAAATAGAAATAAACGCGCATAATCTGAGTTAATAGGGCATTCGATGGTGGGCTTATTGAATAGCTCTAATAATAGCTTCAACTCATCCCATGATAAAAATCTATCTAACGCTTTATCTGCACCTTTTTGTCTAGGAACCACAGTGACAGGATTTCGTTCCAATCCATAAATAACGCGCTCGTTTATTTTTGCTGGATCATTATCGGCAAACAAACCGAAGTTGAATACCGCATGTAGATTTGCTCTTACTTTGTTCGAACCTGCCAAAGCACCTCGGGAGATAAACTCAGAAAGTATTCTTTTTATATGATCTGGAGTCACATCTTTTGCAGGCATAGAGGCATCAATATGCTTACTATCTAGAACCTGATTTAGTCTGTTTTGAGTTTTATCATATGAACGCTTGCCTTGTCGTTTTTGATCTTCAATGTAATCATCAAAAAGCTGTTTTACTGTGGCGTGTTCATATTTAATTCTCTCTGGGGATGATGATTCGGTAGCAGCTGCTACGGATTTTACTGCAGCATCTGCTAGTGATAAATTAGGGTAATCACCAAGCGATATAAATTTCTCTTTTCCATCTTTGAAGTAGCGGTAGACGAAAACTTTTCTTCCAGATGGATATGTTTTTACACCAAGGCGTCCAGTGCCTCTAGTCGCTGATGCTTGCCAAGTATAATACGCAGATTTCTTTGGTTTCAGTCCTCGTATTTTACTATCAGTCAGTAATACGCTAGCCATAACTAATTTCCATTTACGGGTTGTTTGCGGGTCAAGTAACGGGTCAAGTAACGAAGAAATGATATGAAACTAGCTGAAATCATGCAAGGTATATAAATCCTTGTAAATCAAAAAGATGAAATCTCATGAAATTATATAAAACTCAATGAAATCAGTATATAACGCCCTTCTAAGCCGTAGGTCACAGGTTCGAATCCTGTAGGGCGTACCATTTAAAATCAAACACTTACACTCATTTTAAATTCTCTACTTTTCTTAAGTGGGACGTAATTGGGACGCAAGAGCCAAAAATACTGTCTATTTGCTTTGCATGTTCAGTTAAATAATTAGGCGCTAGGTGAGCATACCTTCTAACCATATCAACTGATTCCCATCCACCCATTTCTTGTAATACTGAAAGCGGAACTCCGGACTGAATTAACCAGCTCGCCCATGTGTGGCGCAGATCATGAAAACGGAAGTTTTCTATTCCTGCTCTTTTTAACGCTGCTCTCCATGCTGTGTTAGAATCAACTCGCATTTTTCTAACGCTTGGCGTTAATGTTCCGTCTGGTCTCTTCTTTGATTCAGTATGAACAAATACCCATTTGTGATGGTTTCCTATTTGCTCCTTAAGATCCTGACACGCAGTGTCATTTAAAGCTACGCTGATGATAATGCATCTCTTGTTATAAATGGCAATAATTTTGACTGTAAACACTTAAAACCCTGCAAAGGGCTGGTTAAGTTTGATAATAATGAATTACAAGAGTTAATAATATATTCTAAAAAATATAGCGAATTAGCGCTCATTGATAATGATAAAAATTATTGTTAATAAAATTAAAAATTCTAAGCTTGTTTTTATTGAACTCCCCATTGAAGGCAAGGGAACACCGCAGTTTAAATTCAAAACAGCCGACTTAAAATGGGAAGTAGAGCAATAGCAATACCTCATCATTTCATCATTGGCTGAATTTTATTATTTGATGAGTTCAGCCTCTTACTTATCTGTATTATTAAACTAATATCCTATCGTGATAGCTTTCTATTGATAAAATAGTCATATTATTTCGGATTCAAAATTACGAGATACCATGAGATTACAATCAAGACACTAGACAATTCTATGCCTGTTATTGGGCATAAAACTATTGCGGCAATTAGAAGGCTAAATATCAATGGTCACGGTCTGAAATGGGAGACTAGTGTAGGGAAGTTAGTCATCGGCAAAGGCAGCGATAGGTATATTGTAATTATTGGTAGTAAAAAGCTCTTCTTATCACTCGATAGTACTCAGGCTGGTTATGGGATTCGGTATTGGCATTTATGCCCTCATTGTTCTAAGAGAAGGGCTGAGCTTTACCTTGGAGGTGAGGACTTAGCTTGCAGAGAATGTTGGAAGCTTCATTATGCTAGCCAGAGCGAAAGCAGCATTGACCGATTAAGACGCAAGGTGCGAGTAGGTCGTTTTTTTGCTATTTGGGGTTATAGCCCTAATGTTAGTAACCTAACCAAGCATGTATATTCTTTCGGTAAACCCAAAGGCATGAGATGGGAGAAATTCAGGGAGAAAGTAGCGGAACAGGCAAGATTAGAGGATTATTACAGGCAGGCGTTTATACCACTTGTCGATAAACTAACGACAAATATTAAGATAACTAGTGCTTAATATATTTAAAAGGGCAGAAATCTGCCTTTAACTTAGATACTTTCGTGAACAGTACACGCGTAAGTGAAATGACTTTTTACACATGTTAAAAATGATGATTTATACATCCCACAGAAAATAGTTTTCGGACACGTTAGAAAGACTGTAAATAGAGGCTGATAGAGACAAATATAAATATTAAATCCTAACAAATCCTAACGTTTTTCTAATGCCTAGATCCTAAGTTTTCCTAAGGTTTTATCGGTACTAAATCTTTGGATATCTTCGGTAAATGCTAACATTTGATAATGTTTCAGATGATAAGGGGTGATAAGGTAAATTGCGCATTCAATGCTAAGATTTGCTAAGGTTTTACTATCCACTTAGTATTATGATTAGATAGCTGATAACTTCAGTATATGTTGGGAGTATCTGTAATGATAAAACTAATTTGAGAATAGAAATGCTAATAAATAAATTAAAAAATAAAAATGAATCACCAGAAGACATTATAGAGAATTTGATATATGCCTATCAAAACTCAAGAGAAACATATGTTGAAAACAAGAGAGTGTTTCGTGGGCGTAGTCATTCTGTCTCGGGTATTTTTGAAGATCTATTTGCTGATTATTTATCAAAAAATTTACCTGATAGTAATCAATATTTCGTAGACCAGCAATTGTTTTCATCAGCAGCAAATATACGATTTTTCCCAGACATATTGATTGTGAATGATAAAATAAGTGGCGATATCATAGACTTAAAGCTTGATTTTGGATGGTCTAGAAATGATGTTTTTGCATTTTGTGATATGTGGAATAAAAAAATAGATAAATTAAAAGGAACGAGTTTCACTTTCAATGATGGGATAACTAAAGAAAAAAAGAATGGTTTTTTTTCTGATAATTTAAAATATCATGTAGTAGTTTCGACAAAATTAAATAATGGAAGTAATTTTATTGAAATAAAAGATAAAGTGACAAAAAATTTGGAGCATGTTGAGTTATATATACTCACTGACAAGGTACATCCGAATGATTACAATAGCACTGCCGAAGAACGGGTAAAAAATATACATATATGCATGAGTGAATTTTCAAGGTTAATGAATAATTTATCATAATAATATAATTCTTTTAGTTCTTAACGGACAAAAATATAGTTTAAATTGTCCGTTATTATAGATAGCAAAATTCGGTGATAACAAATTTTATACGTTAAAATCAATAGTTGCTTTAGTCCTGCAAATAATTCAATTTATTTACTATATTCTTGTGACGCCTCCATGCAGAATAGATATCTTTATCCCACGCTTTACCTGCCTTAGTTTGATAGCCTGCCTCATTAATCCGTTTTGCAATAATGCGCCCATTGGCTACACCCTCAGACAGTACAGAATTAACCACAGAAATGACAGCAGACTCATTATAGGTATAAGGTGGGATATCTGCCTTGCCAGCAATTAAAGATGCGAAAGACGATTCTAGGCGTTCCACCAGCGACAGTATGCGAGCGTCAGGATTAGTGTCTGGGCGGTTTAGCTTCTCCTTGATAGCAGAGACTATCCATGCTGTTTTATCGCTACCAGAGTTCGATGCAGCATCATTAAACAGGGTTTGTAGTTCAGCAGGGAGACGAAAGGCAATAATATTAGATTTACTTATGATAATAGTCCGTTATTAACTCAGTGAGCGCTTATTATATCAGCGTATAACACTGTTATACAGATTAGAAAATATATCATTGCTAGTGGATTTAACGAATAAGTCCATAACTTAAAGTTAGAGTAACCTACTGTAAAACAAGCAAAGCGTATTCTTGCGCCTTGTAACGGATTGAATACATAGCAAAGCTCAAAAATGAGTGCTGTACTATGGTGGTTATCGCCATAGTCGGAAAGGGTAACAGTTGAAATGCTACCCTTGGTATCAAAACCACAAATTAGTGATTTTAGCTAAAGTAGATAAATATTAGCCAATACAGCTAATCACATAAACATAGTGGTACTATGATGATCCGTTGGCTTTCAAACGTGAGGTATCCACTAAGGTATCCACCGAAAAGGCTATATTTTATTGGATACTTTACTCGCTAAATGTTGACAATTGTTAACATCAGAACCAGACAAAACCTGACATCATTTACTTATTTTAGGTACGCAATAAATACGTATTTAATTCTCGCAATTCTCTATTTTTAAATAAAATCATGATCTTGTGGAAAAGTACGCAGCAAAATGATATTGCTCGCATCGGTAACTATTTGATTATCCCGAGACCGTCACTTTGGGCTTGCATTGAGATAGCGTATTTCAATCTGCTAACGTAGTTGCCATTTTGATGGTTGCCACTCTGGTTGCCAGCAAAACAGCATGTTTTATACTAGTGGAATGATGGGCTTTGATCATTCCAATTCAGCACAATCAAGGTATAGCGATAATCACAACACCTTTGAGGTATAGCCATGTTACAACGTGAAGCAATAGAAGCCGTTATGATGGAGTTAGCCCACCAGCAAGGGCAATCACTCAACGGACGCGATAGGTTGGACATTAGAACAGGTGTAGCACAGACAATACAGGCTAAAGAACGTCACAGACGAAGAATGACAGCACCTACCTACCAATGGACGAAGCCAGCACCAAAAAGATAATAGGTCGCCTTGAAATTAAGGGGACGTGAGGCTCTGAAATCGGAGGCTCGTCACTGGCTGGCAATATTCCAATAATGGCTACGAGGTAAAAGTAACCACAATGCAAATAAGCACTCTGAATAAATATCAATAAGTTATCTATGCTGAGAGATAAGATTACAACAAAGAGCTACGGCAAGGTATTAACAATCAGGTTTCAGTCGGTCAATTTGACCGTTAGCAATAAAAACAATGTGTTGCCAACTCTTACCATTGGTCACTGAAACGATGACCAATGAGCGTTAATCTGGTTTTGTTACAGAATTAAGTATTATCAATCAGTTGTATTTTGATTCCGTCGATTTATCGGAATTAAGTATAATCAAGAGGTTATATCTACATACGGGATAATCCCGTATCATCATGGATAAATTAACGTTTAGATTACCCCTGCTAATTAGAGTTGTTACCTATACAACCTGAATCCCACCAGTGTTTTATTTTAACCAATAGCTTATATTGTGATGGTATCAAGATGAATAAACCAAAAATGAGAAAAGCAAAATCAATCAGGATCACCACATCAGGAACGGTAATCAAAGCCCCTGAGCGAGTTAAAACAGCCACAGGTAAAGTTATGGCCACAATGACTATTCAGGCTGAGAGTGACAAGCGTAGTCCGTACCCATTAAAGATAGTGGCATTCGATATTAACGCGCTGGAGCTAATGACCTGCCAGAAAGGAAACAAAGTAACAGTTACGGGGCACTATGAGTGGTTTAATGGCTATCAGTTAATTATAGCGACAATAGAAATATAATATTTTATTATTAGATAGTAATCATGTAGGTAGTTAGCTATCTCAATAACAAGTCTACCATCTATGATGGTATGGAATTATTTAATGGGTATTTGATAGATGAAGAAGTCAACTCAATTGATATTATGCTTTTTAACTGGGATAGTCGCTAGCAGTGTTTTTTATTATATAAAAGGTGAAAGAACGAAAGATGATATAGAAATTTCAAAAAATGCTTGCTTCTTTGTGTGGGAGGAGCATGGGTTGCCGACTACGTTAGGATATGGAAACTATTGGGACGGGCAGAACCCTGAATGTCGTGTTTTTGATAACGGAAGATTCAGAAATATGAATGATAATGAGACAAATAGTTATCTTGCAGCATGGGAAACCAGTAGTTACCACTAGGAGAAAAGAGCTTATCAATTTTATTTGATAAATTTTATATTAAGATGCGCAATTTAACCTCACCTCTTAAAGAGTGGGTCCTGTCAAATGAAAAATACTTTTCGGTTGCTATCGTTCCGTTTGAAACGAAGGCGGTAAAAAACGCGGTGAGATTACGGTGAGGGTTATTTCTGGTTGGTGTTTCGTTATCTGCAATGAAATTACCAATTGATGATATTTTTGCAATGCTAGTAGATTTGAGAAAACTGGATCCTGAACCCTTTAATTATTGAGTCACAAAATAAAAAGGGGGCATAATTGGGGGCATGATACAAAATTGAATGAAATTAAGATGTTTATAATCAATGTCATACGTCTTTATATTGAATCCTGTAGGGGTACCATTTAAAATCAACACCTTATGCGATTTTTAAAAAAATCTGCGAGATATGCGGGTCAAGTAACGGGTCAAATTAGCATTACCATTTTTCACTTCTAACCCACTCTTCATAGACATGCTCTGGCTAATCTAAAAATGTGCCGGCTTTCGTTTTTTGTGGTTTTGGAAACTCCTTTCTCTTTGCATACATTATCCATAACGTAGTTTTGCTTTTCTCTGTTAATTAAATTGGGCTGTGTTGATAACAGTATTGAAACGCCACTCGACGTTAATAAACAGTCAGTTATTTGGAACGACTGTGCAGTTATAGAGGACGGTTCTATTCTCGTGAAAATGCGTGAGATAGAAGAAGCACAGAAAGCGGAAAAAATGCAGACAGAAAGAAGAGGAAGAAAGCTAGGATAGCATAAATAACATTCATTCATATTAATAAAAAGATAATCACAATATAATAAATATTTATATTGTGATTATCAATTATTCTAAAAATTAGACACCAAAGTTAAAAGTGAGAACAGCCTCCCCGATAAAATCTAAACCATTAGATAAATCTATTCCTTTTTTACTTAATTCATCTTTAGATAAAATAAAGGTGCCATTTGAATTACCATGCCTGAAATTTGATTGGAAAACTTCACCTGGAATTAGAGCCAGGGCGTTTTTATCAACGCCTGATTGTTGTTCTGATGTCCAACCATTAGTTGGCCCTTTGTATAGGACGTTGTTGTAGCTTTTTCCTGTAATAGCAACATCGTTTGCCCGTGAAATAAATGCTGGCTTACCATCGACCGTAGCATCACTCCATATGAAATCAGCCGCTCCAACTGTATTTTCAGGATTTGCTTTATCAACTAAATGAAACCATTCTGACGTATTATTAACACTTAATTCCGTGTCACCATAAGTATCAGACGCAACAAATGTTAAATATGTTTTTGCATCGCATTCAACCGTAACGACATTATGAGCTACAATGCCAGAGTAAGAGTAAATTTTCGATTGAGGGATAAGTGATGGGCTTATTCTTCCATAATCAAAAAGGACATCACTTTGTGTCGCCCCATTAATAGTACAAGTTGGCGGCTTAATATCACCGTTGATTTTTAAGTTAGCTACAGGGGATTTAGCCAATACTGGCGTTGACATTATAGCCAACATAGTAAGGCTAAGTAATACTTTTTTCATAAAATTATTCCTTTTTAGAGGATAAATAACAAAGCAATATTATATAATACACCTTCTGTTTATTTATTTAATGTTAAAAGAATATGTATTTTTAATATGTCTAATTAAGACTTTCTTAAAGTGAATTTATTTTACTATCCGATATTCTTTAAAAGAAAGAATTAAAAATAGAGTGTTAACTTAGATGTGGTAAGTGTGGGTTTTATATTGATTAAATAAGACGTGTAATTAGATACTCTTATTTTGATGTTTTTATATTGCCATATAAATATAATTAAATTAACAAAATTTAGAACACTTATCTTTAATAAAATCCTCTTCTTTATTTTTTGCTTGCTATAAGCCCTTGTGATGGTTAAATAGAATTGTAAATTTTTGTTTAATTATTATAAGGGCTTTTTGATGAAAAAAATATTTATGGTTGCCGTTATATCTTCCTTATTAGTTGGCTGTAAGGTTGATTTAGAAACGAAAATAAATACAGATAACTTATTGTCTAGTGAGCAAAATATTGTTAAAGGAGATATTAATTTCGAAGTCTCTTCATGTAATGATTTTGAAGACTCAAGGAAAGAGTCTAAGTCATTGATAGAATTAAAAAATAAAGTTCCTGAGATTTTTAGAGATGCGGAATATGTTGAATGTTATAAGCAAAAACTTAATTCATTCGCCCATTTCTCAATACCTGTTGGTGTTGGCAAGGTTGAAGACGGCCAAAACACTGTTGATACGGATCTAATGGTCTTCTCTTACAAAGAGATATTGGCGGGGGGTTATGCTTCAGAAGGGGGAATTAAAAGGATCAAGCAAGCAGAAAAAAATTCACATCAAAAGATGGATTTTAGTATCAGCATTATTCTTATACCCGGTAACGTGAAAATGGATAAGGTAGTTGCGTTAGGCGTGACATTTACAGGAGATACATCTAAAAATGATCCAGTATTAATAAGCAGAATTAAATTTGGCAATAAACCACTGACTTTTAAATTATCAGATGTGTCAGTAAACCAATTAATGCAATACGGTATGGTTCCATTCTTAGTAACTCCTGAATATTTCACACTATATAAGTAACAGATATATCATCATATTAAAGCCCTTTAACGGTGAGTTGGGGCTTAATTATGATGAGTAAATAGTTAGTCATTGAGAAGTAGGCATTGGAATTAAAATAGTTTTTGGACACCTTAGAAAACCCATAAAGACGGTCTAAAAAATTGATATACAGAACATCAATAACGCACTGTGCACTGATAACGGGTTATTAGTCGCCAATCAATGAGGTAAAAATCTTCTGATAAATTGTACGTACAAGGCTCTGTTTTTTCAGGTTATAATCTTGAGTCGTCTTTACATTATGCTTAGCAAGCTGTTTAATCGCCGCATAATTGGCTAAATCATCAGGATGTGTTGTTAACCATTGCTTGAATAATAGGTGGCGCCAATGTTCGGGACAATTTTTTCCAAATACATGTAAGTTAACCATCGGATTACTCAGTTTAAGCATACGGTGCTGATACCATGAAGGCTCACGAATAATGAGTTCATAGCCCAATGCCTCTAATTGGGGAATATAGGATGATTCATCTTTAGGATTTTCTATAATTAAATCGATATCGATTATTGGCTTAGCAGCCAATCCTGCAACCGCAGTAGATCCTATGTGCTCAATTGATAATGCTATATCTGACAATGCATTCTGAATTAACGATTTTTGTTCATTAAATTGTATAAGCCAATTAGGATTATGGGGGACAATTTCAATGTGTATTTGGGCAGGTTTCCCTTTAACCCAAGGGTTTTCCGTCGGATCACCTTCTTCAAAAGTGCAAATATCCATTTTTTGTTGTGGTGTAAATTGATCTTTAAACATGACAATATCTAATCCCATAAAATATCAAAACTAACATGTTAGGTAATGATGTTACTATTATCACTTTTACCTAAGAGCTGTAAATCGATAGTTTATTAATATTGACATAAAAAGATAATCACAATACAAAAATTAATTTCATTATATTGTGATTATCAATTGTTTTTTAGGTTTAGACACCAAAGTTAAAAGTGAGAACAGCCTCGCCGATAAAATCTAATCCGTTAGAAATATCTATGCCTTTTTTATTTAATGAATCTTTAGATAAAATAAATGCAGAAGATACTTTCCCTGCTGAAATGCTGGTAGAAAAAATCTGACCTGGCATTAAATCTAAACTATTTTTATCTACATTTTCTTGTTGTTTTGTCGTCCAACCATTAGTGACTTCTTTAACTATAACAGTTTTATTATCTGAAAAACCTACCGTTGCATCATTTGCCCGGCTAATAAATGCGGGTTTTCCATCTACAGTCACATTGTACCAAACGAATAGTATTCCCCCCACGGAAGTGTCTACCTGGTCTTTATTAACCAGGTGAAATATCCCACTAGCTTTAGTTTTACTGGTTTGATCAAGATCAAGCTGACTGTTTACATAAGTATCAGTGGCTTTAAATGTAAGATAAGTGTTTGCATCGCATTCAATAGTGACGTTAGTCGAGGTTGTATTATCAGGATATATATAATTTGATGATTTAGGGATCAACGATGGACTAATTTTACCTAAATTAAAAATAACATCACTTTGTGTTGCGCCATTAATAGTACAAGTTGGTGGTTTGATATCACCATTGATTTTCAAATTAGCGATAGGCGTTTTAGCCAATACTGGCGTTGATATTACAGTCAGCATAACAAGACTGAGTAATGTTTTTTTCATATAATTATTCCTTTTTATAAAGTAGACAACAAACTAATATACATATAATACACCTTTTATTTATTTAGTTAATAATGAGTAAGTATATGTTTCTAATTTCTCTAATTAAGACTTTCTTAATTTGATGTTATTTTAATAGTAGATTTCATTTAAATAATTTAAGTTGGACTTTTTATTTTTAATAGGTTGGATGTGGCAGTGAAATTATGATAAATAATGTATCTTATTTTGATTTTCTTATTTTAACCCTATGATCTTCCTATCAATATTTAATTAAATTAATAATTCATTTAAATAGAACTCGATAATAAGTATTTATTATAGGCATAATAGATAGAGACATTATGCCACAATAATGTATAACTCATATATGATTTGACGTATGTGTTTGATGGAGGTATTTTTAAGCTAAAGATCGTAAAGGGGGATACATGAAACCATTACAACTGTTTAAAATTTTAGGTGATCAAACCAGACTAGATATCGTATTGCTTTTAAAAGCATCTGGTGAGCTATGTGTTTGTGATATCTATACTGCCTTAAATTTATCGCAACCCAAGACATCTCGACACTTAGCTATGCTGAGAGAGTCGGGTCTTTTGCTCGATTCGAAGCAAGGCAAATGGGTTCATTATCGATTATCTCCTGTATTACTGCCGTGGGTGAAAAATATTATTGATATAACTTATATCACAGAGAAAAATAGAGTTGCAGATTTACTCAAGATCCTAGAGAAAAAAGAGTCTGGTCATCGTTGTTCTGTGTAAAAAATTTAACTAAATATATTCGAAAAAACATATATGATTAGGTGTGTGTGAATGCACCTTTTAAACGAGGTTGTTATGTTTGTTGCTGCATTAATTTTTGTTTTAACGATCACCTTGGTTATCTGGCAGCCGAAAGGGTTGGGTATTGGTTGGAGTGCAACGGCCGGCGCTATATTGGCACTCCTTTTTGGTGTGATCAGTTTTCAAGATATTCCGACTGTTTGGAGCATTGTGTGGAATGCCACAGCGACATTTGTTGCAGTAATTATTATTAGCCTACTTTTAGATGAAAGTGGCTTTTTTGAATGGGCGGCATTACATGTTGCCAAGTGGGGGGGTGGGAAAGGAAGATTACTATTCAGTTATATCGTGCTACTTGGTGCAATGGTTGCTGCTTTATTTGCTAATGATGGTGCAGCACTGATATTAACGCCCATTGTGATTGCGATGTTATTGGCACTTGGTTTCAATAAAGGCGTGACATTAGCCTTTGTTATGGCAGCCGGGTTTATCGCAGACACAGCGAGCTTGCCACTGATTGTTTCGAACCTCGTGAATATCGTTTCTGCGGACTTCTTTAATATTGGATTTACTGAATATGCATCAATTATGGTGCCAGTCGATATTGCGGGAATTGTTGCAACGCTTGTGATGCTACATTGGTTTTTCCGTAAAGATATTCCTAACCAATATGATGTTAAAAAACTGAGTGAGCCAGCTTTAGCCATTAAGGACATGACTACGTTTAAAGCAGGTTGGCTTGTATTGTTGTTATTGCTCATTGGTTTTTTTATTTTAGAGCCATTAGGCATTCCTGTTAGTGCAATAGCGGCAATTGGCGCTTTAATTCTTTGGGTAATTGCAGCCAAAGGCCGTACGATTAATACTAAAAAAGTGTTGCGTGGCGCACCGTGGCAAATCGTCATTTTCTCTTTAGGTATGTACTTGGTGGTTTATGGTTTAAGAAATGCAGGATTAACTAATTATCTTTCTGAAATACTTAATTACCTTGCTGATAAAGGGTTATGGATAGCAACAATTGGTACGGGATTTATTACCGCCTTTTTATCATCAATAATGAATAATATGCCAACGGTATTAATTGGTGCTCTATCCATAGAAGGAAGTGACGCGACAGGGGTAATTCAACAAGCGATGATTTATGCCAATGTGATTGGTGCTGATTTGGGGCCAAAAATTACACCAATAGGTAGCTTGGCAACATTATTGTGGCTACATGTTTTATCACAAAAAAATATGACAATCACATGGGGATATTATTTCAAAACAGGGATCATCATGACTATCCCTGTGCTCATTGTCACACTCGTTGCTTTAGTACTTCGGCTTTCACTGTTTAATTAAGAGCAACACAGTGACTATCATCTGTTAAATTGTGACGTTTTGCTCTATCAACTTGTTTTGATTCGTAATAGTGGCGTTGCCAAGTGATAAATAATCATCGGTTCAACGCCACTTATTAAATATAGTATTTTTAGATCTCAATTATTTTTGTACCAATCAATGTCGCTTTTCCACCAACTTGAACGCGAGTGACGTTTTTTGCTGTCGAATCAATAAATACGTCAATTAAAGAAGAGCATTGCATTGCTCTACCTTGTTCGAACAAAAATTGCCTTTTGTTTGGCAAAAGGTGATGAACAAGATAACACCCTAAAGCACCGCTCGAGCTACCTGTGGCTGATTCTTCGTTAATGCCATAGCGTGGTGCAAAGTTTCGGCAGTGGGCAGTAATATTTTGATCATGACTAAGTTCAAAGACATGAAAGCCGATAGTATCAAATTTATGGCTTAAAGCAGCGATAGCTTGATAGTCAGGCTGTAAGGCATCTAAATAGCCAAATTGTACGGGAACAAAAATATCGTTTAATCCTGTTGAGACAATCTCTATTGGTAAATCTGTCTTTTCTATCACTTCAGGTAGAATGCCCAGCGCCTTTGCGACATCGTTAACACAAGGCCCCTTACGGGTAATAGGAAGCGTTTGTTCCATCACAATATTATCGTGATTAATGGTAACGGTTAAAATTCCTGCCTTGGTTTTTTGGCTATAATCGCCAGATTTGAGTAACTTAAGCGATGACAGAGTGAAAAAAACCGCTAATGTTGCATGCCCACAAAAATCAACTTCTCCTTCAGCAGTAAAAAAATCTACTTTAAAATCAGTGTCATCACCCGAATAGACAAATGCCGTTTCAGAAAATCCAACTTGTTGAGCAATGGCGATTTTTTGTTCTGTCGTTAGCTTGGGAGGATTGAGGACGACTCCGGCAGGGTTGCCACCGCAATGATCACGAGTAAATGAGTTTACCAAGTATACCTTGATACTGTTTTTCATTGATTGTGCGACTTGATTTTGCATTTACTCACCGTATTTGAGGCTAACCGATTGATTTATAGTTGTTAAATAATGGGATAGCAGTACTTAATAGATAATTAATTTTGATGATGGGTAGGGCGTTATTTTTTAAGCAATTTGAATTATATAAATATCTAGTCTGAAAGAACAACACACTATTGAAATAAGCATCAATACGCATCTCTAAAATAGAGGAAAAGATTAACATTATTCCAACGTTATTTATCTGCCTGAATATTCTTTGATCAAAAAGTGCGTTAATAGATGAAATTATATTAACACCGCTATGATAAAAAACGCCATGATAATAGCTTTTTTAGTGAAAAATTTTGTATCAATGGTTGTTTTTCTATCAGTTATTATGAACTTTATTTATATAAACCTAATGAAAATATTAAATTTTTTATTAAAAAAATTATTTTAATACAATAATTCCTTAAATATTAATATCTTGGATCAATTGATTACATTTTGAATGTATTAGCTCATCTATATACTATTTACCAAAAAAATAATCACAACTAGTTTACTATTGCGTTACAAATAGAATAAAATGCCGTGATTATATAATGATAATTATTCACTGCATGAAAGGAATTGTTTCGAAATGGCAATAAGTAGAAGAAAATTTATTCTTGGTGGCACAGTGGTTGCTGTTGCTGCAGGCGCTGGGATTTTAACACCTATGTTAACGCGAGAAGGGCGTTTTGTACCTGGTACGCCGAGACATGGTTTTGTTGAGGGAACTGGCGGTCCATTACCGAAACAAGATGATGTTGTTGTAATTGGTGCGGGTATTTTAGGTATCATGACCGCGATTAACCTTGCTGAGCGTGGCTTATCTGTCACAATCGTTGAAAAAGGAAATATTGCCGGCGAACAATCATCGCGATTCTATGGTCAAGCTATTAGCTATAAAATGCCAGATGAAACCTTCTTATTACATCACCTCGGGAAGCACCGCTGGCGTGAAATGAACGCTAAAGTTGGTATTGATACCACTTATCGTACACAAGGTCGTGTAGAAGTTCCTTTAGATGAAGAAGATTTAGAAAACGTAAGAAAATGGATTGATGCTAAAAGCAAAGATGTTGGCTCAGACATTCCATTTAGAACAAAAATGATTGAAGGCGCTGAGTTAAAACAACGTTTACGTGGCGCTACCACTGATTGGAAAATTGCTGGTTTCGAAGAAGACTCAGGAAGCTTCGATCCTGAAGTTGCGACTTTTGTGATGGCAGAATATGCCAAAAAAATGGGTATCAAAATTTTCACAAACTGTGCAGCCCGTGGTTTAGAAACGCAAGCTGGTGTTATTTCTGATGTTGTAACAGAAAAAGGACCAATTAAAACCTCTCGTGTTGTTGTCGCCGGTGGTGTTTGGTCACGTTTATTTATGCAGAACCTAAATGTTGATGTACCAACATTACCTGCTTATCAATCACAGCAATTAATTAGCGCAGCACCAAATGCGCCAGGTGGAAACGTTGCTTTACCCGGCGGAATTTTCTTCCGTGAGCAAGCGGATGGAACGTATGCAACTTCTCCTCGTGTCATTGTTGCTCCGGTAGTAAAAGAATCATTTACTTACGGCTATAAATATTTACCTCTGCTGGCTTTACCTGATTTCCCAGTACATATTTCGTTAAATGAGCAGTTGATTAATTCCTTTATGCAATCAACACATTGGGATCTTAATGAAGAGTCGCCATTTGAAAAATATCGTGATATGACCGCTCTGCCTGATCTGCCAGAATTAAATGCCTCACTGGAAAAACTGAAAAAAGAGTTCCCAGCATTTAAAGAATCAACGTTAATTGATCAGTGGAGTGGTGCGATGGCGATTGCACCAGATGAAAATCCAATTATCTCTGATGTTAAAGAGTATCCAGGTCTAGTTATTAATACTGCAACAGGTTGGGGAATGACAGAAAGCCCTGTATCAGCAGAAATTACAGCAGATTTATTATTAGGCAAAAAACCTGTATTAGATGCCAAACCATTTAGTCTGTATCGTTTCTAACTCTTTTTTTTGATAAGAAATGAAAGCCCTCTAATAAACCGCTCTGTTATTAACGGCGGTTTAAAAAGAGGGCTTAGTTATTTAATATTTAGTCAAGGTAAGACAACGGCCAATGTTTAAAGTAAATGTGATTAGCTTGCCAATCTACTTTTTCTACATTGTCACTGAGCAAATATTTAGCTACCGTAAAGGCAAATTCAAAGCTAACACCTAATCCTTTGGCACTGATAAATTTCCCATCAACAACAACATCTTGGTCAAGATAATGACCATCATCATATTTATCAGCAAGTTTATCACCAGTGCTGTAATAACGACCTTCAAGAAGATGATGTGCTGCTAATACTTTTGCACCGGAAGAGCATAGAGCACAAATGTATTTGTCTTGTGCAATATGGCGTTTAATAAAATCAATCACGAGTGAATTTGCACATAGACGATCTGTACCTTTAGGACCACCGGGCATCATTACTGCGTCATAACTGTGTGTGAATTTTTCGGTTAATAGGTAATCAGCACTGATCTTAGTGTTAAAATAGGTGTTTAATACCAGTGTATCCATGCAAGAAAGTACATCTACATGAATATCAAGGCGACGCATGATATCAATAAAAACAACCGCTTCACCTTCTTCAAAACCATCAGCCAATAAAACGGCAACCTGTTTCATTTTGTTTATCCTTTATTCTTAAGTAATGAATGGATATTTTGAATATTGCGAGCAATAGTCTGTTTGTCTTGATTATCAATTGCCTCAGTAGTAGCAATCCAACTGCCACCACATGCGATAACTTGCCCGATAGCGAGGTAATCACTAACATTGTTTAGACTAATTCCTCCAGTAGGCATAAATTGAACTTGAGAGTAAGGTGCCGCCATTGCTTTTAGCATTTTTACTCCACCAGAAGCTTCTGCTGGGAAAAATTTTAGCAAGGTTAAACCCCGCTCAAGAGCAACTTCAATTTGGCTTGGGTTATTTATTCCAGGCACAATATCAATGCCATTATGAAGGCAATAATCGACGGTTTTTGGATTATAACCGGGAGAAATAACAAAGCTTGCACCCGCTTCTTTTGCTATATCAGCTTGTTGCGCTGTTAATACGGTACCCGCACAAAGAATAAGCTCAGGAAAGTGTTCTCTCATCAGCTTTATTGCTTTGGCGGCTGCTGGAGTACGAAAGGTAATTTCAGCAATAGGTAATTGATTTTGGGTTAGTATTTCACCCAGCCAAATTGCATCTTCGGCGCGATTAATTTGGATCACGGGGATCACTTTCAGTACTGAAAGTGTATCAACAATTGACTGTCTCATGGTTATCCTTGATGAGTGAATAGAATGAATCAGTGATGTTATGGGGAATAATGGCGCCATGATGTTGGATAACTAATCCTGCTAATGTATTTCCCCATAAACAACATGTAGGCAAAGGGTAGTTTTGTAGCCATGCAGCAATAAAACCAGCATTAAAAGAATCCCCGGCTGCCGTAGTGTCTATGACATGCTGTATCGGTTTGGGGCAGATATAACCGGTATTTTCACTATCAGACCAGAAAGCTCCTTTTGCTCCTAGTTTAACAATGACGTTTTTATTGCCCCATTGATGAAGGCGTTCGACAATTTTTTGCTCAGTAAGGCTGGGTTGTTGCCAGAGAGCTTGTTCATCATCTCCGGTGACTAAAGCGATATCACTGAGTCGATATAGTTTTTCGAACCACTCTTGCGCATGAGGTATTAGATCCCATAAACGAGGCCGAAAGTTTGAATCGACAATTAAGGTGAGCCCTCGCTGTTTAAGGCGGATTAATTGCGTGATTAACGCTTCTTTTCCTTTCGGCGTTAAAATGGCCAGGGAAATACCACTAAGATAGATAACACTATCGTCGGGCAAGGTACCTAGATGTGTTGCAAAACGGTTGTCCGTTGCAATATAACGTGCAGCGGCATCACTACGCCAATAATGGAAGCTACGCTCACCACAAGTATCAATTTCAATGGCATATAAACCGGGAAGTTTTTCGGGAATGGTGATCACTGACTGGCAGTTGATCCCCTCTTTTTCCCATGCTTTTTGCATTAAGGCACTGTAATTATCAGTGCCTAAACCTGTTATATATTGCGGATGTAATGTAGGAATGAGGCGCGCTAAATACAGTGCTGTATTTAATGTATCGCCCCCAAAACGCTGTTGTTGTGGCAAAAAAGGTTGGCCACTTAGCTCTATCATACATTCGCCAATAATGGCGACAGTTCTATTTATTTTCACAGTTTCCCATCACTTTTACAGACGCGAATTTTATCTGCAACCACCGCTTTCATCGCCGCTTTACCTGGCACTAGATAATGGCGAGGATCACTGGCATCAGGATTATCTAAAAAGTACTGCTTAATTGCGTTAGAGAAAGCAATTTTAAGTTCGGTTGCTACGTTAACTTTGCAAATACCTAAGTCGATACAATGACGTACATCAGTATCAGGAATACCTGACGCGCCATGTAGTACTAAAGGGATCTCTGTTTTTTGGCGGATGGCATGTAGACGATCAAAATCAAGATGTGGTTCATGTTTATACATACCATGTGCTGTACCAATCGCCACCGCTAATGAGTCAATTCCCGTGGCTTTGATAAATTGTACTGCTGAATCAGGATCGGTAAATAGCGCATCTTTCGCATCAACGATTAAATCATCTTCTTGCCCACCAAGACGACCTAATTCAGCTTCTACGGTGCAATCCCAATAATGGCAGAAATTGACGACCTCTTTAACCAGGCGAATATTTTCTTCAAAAGGAAAATGAGAAGCATCGATCATGGCTGATCGCACCCCCGAAATCACCTTATTGCAAATATCAGGAATATTTTCATGATGATCTAAATGTAGTGCTACTGGGATGCGATATTGCTCAGCCGCTTGCTGGCAAATCGAAATTAAATAATCACTACCAGCATAAGCAAACGTGCTAGGTGTGCCTGCTAAGATCACAGGTGATGCCATTTCAGCCGCAGTTTCCATTACCACTTGGATAGTTTCCAAGTTATGAATGTTAAAAGCGGGCACAGCATAGTTTTCATGCTGTGCTTTATTGAGCATATTACGAGTAGAAACCAGATACATGTTTGCCTCTCATCTTTCGTTTAATTACGATTAATAATAAACGAAAGAAATAGAAAGGTAAAAGATCTAAATCACATTTTTATTCCCTTCGCACCGAAAGCAAATGAAAGTAAGTCAGAAGAAATGTGTCATTTTAGAACTGTAACTGGTGACTCCTTTGCGTAATAGGTTGTTTTTAGGGCGTCTTGATTGTCCAATTACAGTTTCTGTGATTTTTTGTACTCGCGTTTGTTTTTCTAAACGGCGAGTTAAAGGTGATTGTTGTTGTGTATAATCCTCTCGAAAAATAACACTGACTTCTTGTGTTGCTTTCACCCCGATAATTGATGCTTGGATAGCGGGTATTTCGAAACGAAAGTCATTTTTTTCGATAGGTAAAGGAAGTGATGGTGTTTGCCATAAATTAATACGATCAGCACAATAAAGAGCGATAATGACAGCCCGTAATGACCAAAAAGAGCTTGCTGGACCACTGTAATTATCAACTAAACGAGCATCATGATTAAATAGCCCTTGAGTGGGAGCGCCATTTTTGAGTGCACCTTGAGAAATAAAATAACGTAAGCTACTTTCAAAAGCCCGTTTAGCCTCTCCAACTTTGACAAAAGGGCATTGTAAATCAACGCCTGCGAGTAATGGCGCAGAAACAGCAAGACGATAACAAGCACTACGACCAAAAAAAGGAATACCTTTTGGGGTGATAAAATAAAGGTAGTGTTGATTAAAATTATTCAGGGATTGAGTAATAAAATCATGATCAAATTGTGGATCAATTTGCGCTAGCCAATAAAGAGAATAATAAAACCCCCACGCATTGTAGTAATCATAATTACCTTTTGCCCCATCACGAAACCATCCATCACCGACATAAAATTCTTTTAATCTTTCATAACGCCAATGGGCAATGGTATCTTTACCTGTCAGTGCTTTAATAACAAATTGGACGGTTAGTGGAAAAAAATGCCAGTTATTATCAACAATTTCGCAGTGATTAACTTGTTCAAACCAGTTAATTATTTGCTGTTTGATCTCCGAAGATAACGTATCCCAAACCCATTCACGGCTGATCCAAAGAGTAAGAGCGAGATCAGATGCCTCACAAATTCGTTGATCGTAATTTTCAAGTTTTCCCCAATAGCCTTTATGAAGAGGATCTGTTCCATGAATAAAGCTTTGTTTTATCATTGAGGGTAAATGGTAAATTTGCTGGTTTAAACCTAGTAATGTGCTTTTTTTGCTATTTACTGTCCATGCCGCAAGTAAAGGAAGTACTCGACTGACCCCTTCTAGTGCATCGGTTCTGACGGTTTGTTGGCCAGGACTACCGGGGTAATAGGCATGGGAATAACCCCAAACCTGATAGTGATGAAAAGCTTCTGTAATATACTGAGTAAGTCTTTCACAGAGCGAAAAAAGAGAGTGTGTCTCATCCTTAAAAAAATCAGCAATAGCATTATCATGACGGTGATAAGCCGATTTTCTGACTAATCGCCGGATTATATTTTCTTTAAATAAGCGTTGATAAATTTTTACATCAGGGTGCTCATAAGGCAGTTTAGGCCGTGGTTTAGATGCAATTTCAATAACCATTTTCGTATCTCAGAAAAAAGACGCATCCTTGCGAAACAAAACGGAAGTTGAGTTTAAGGTTTGGCTGAATCTACTAGTATTTGATAGTGATCTTGCCCCCAAATAACAGGTTTAGGTTTATCTTTGATCCACTGGTAATACGCATTTTTTAGTTCAGCCACTTTTTGTGGATTTTGTTTTGCCAAATCGATTGATTCGCTAGGATCGGTGTTATCGTTAAAAAGCTGTGGTTGATTTTTACCATCATCATAAAAATAGAGCGCCCATTCACCATCACGCACTGCCCAAGCACCTTTAGACAGTTTCTCTAAGTTAGGGTTTACTGGAGGCGTTTGACGTTGATAGGTGATCCATTGGTGATAACCATGCCAAAACTCTTGGTTTTCTTCACTATAATGCTTAGTGCCGGGGCCAGCCCAATACAGATAAGCATGAGGCGAACGCGTTGTTTCACCTTTAAGCAATGGCATAATGTTTTTACCTTCTACTTGCAGGCTATCAGGAATTTGAATATCAGCGACTTGTAACGCGGTTGGCAAAATATCAAGTGCGGAGATCATCGCATCGCTTTTTGTTCCCGCGGGAATAGTTCCGGGTTGATAAGCAATAAAAGGTACTCTAACTCCACCATTAAACATCTGGCCCTTAAAGCCTCTATCCATGGCATTCATGGGCATGGGGGATTCATTAACTGCACCATTATCAGATAAGAAAAAAATTAATGTATTTTCTAGCTCACCATTTTCTTTTAATTTCGCAATGATTTGTCCAATACCTTCATCTGCTGCATTTAAGGCGGCAAAATATTTATCTGCCTCCACATTCCCTGTATCAAATTTATCCATATACTTAGCAGGAGATGCTTGCTCTAACGGTATGTGTGGAACGCTATAAGAAAGATTGATAAAAAAAGGTTTATCTTTATGTTCATCAATAAATTTTAGTGTTTCATCCGTTAATAGATGGGTGGTGTAACCCGGAGCAGGAACATTGACACCATTACGCCAAAATGCAGGCGAATTCCATAAGGCAACACCTGATGCATAATAACTAAAGTCGTAATCAAAGCCCCGCTCATGAGGCGCATAACCCGCTTCAGGGGTTGAGATCATATTGTCGTGATAATCACGGGTTTGTTTATTTTCATTTATTTTCGGTTTACGGATAACTTTTGCATTATGCCATTTACCAATGCTGGCAGTGGCATAGCCATTTTCTTGGAAAAGTGAAGGTAACAATTTGATATCTTGGGGTATACCTAAAATGGCATCATCATTGCTGTAAGTACCAAAACTGGCGGGCGAGCGTCCTGTAAAGATACCTGCACGAGAAGGGCCACAAACGGGATGAGCTACAAATGCATTAGTCATTTTTGCACCGTTTTCTGCCATATCACTGACATTAGGCATCGCAATACGTGCGGCTTCTATCATTTTATTGATATCACCTTTATAACGAGGAGGTGTTGGTCGCTGAGCTAACGCATCTACATCTAAGGTATCCAGTACAAAATCAAGTTGTCCTGTGCCTAAATCATCCATTACGATTAACAGTACATTCGGTTTTTCAGGTGTGCCACCAGCATGGGCTGATATTGGAAGGCTTAAACATGACGTGGCAATGATCCCCGCGAGTATGCTTTTTTTAACAAAAGGTAAGGTCACAGATTGTCTCCAAAATAAAATGAAATAAAATAAGGGTCACTTGAGATAGTTTTTTTGCATCGCCCCAAGTGCATCACTGGCAAGGCCTCCACGAGCTATCGCTTGACGCATTAATTGCATGCCGATTGCCGTGTGATGAAATATTTTTTTATAAGAGTGACATAGATAATTGTGGCGATATTTTTCGCCTTCTATAGCAATAATGCGATGTTTAGGACAACCGCCATAACATAAGCTTTGCACTTCACACTGTTTGCAAAGGTTGGTTTGTTTATCGTATTTATTTTGACCAAAGCGTTGCTGTGTTTTTGATGTTGCGAGCTGTGCAAGACTTGTTAGTTGTATGTTGCCTAAATTATTAGCGGGATAAACATAGTGATCACAAGAGTAAACATCACCATTGGCTTCAATAATTAATGCTTGACCACAAGTTTTAGATTGAATACATGTTGATGCAGGATATCCCATCCATGTCCCTAATAAGCTATCAAATAAGCGAATGTATATTTTTCCTACATCACCTTGGCGTATCCATTCATTGAATATATCGGTCATAAATTTTCCGTAACCTTCAGCGGGAACAGAGAAAGCCGCTAATTGTGCGTTAGGACCGGGAGCATAATGTCCGCCATGAGTGTGTGGGAAACGTCTATCCACTTCGACTATGGGAATAAATTGAAAAAAAGTTGAACCTAAATTTTTTAAAGCTTGATAAGTCTCTTTTCCTTTATTCCAGTTTTGATCATTTACAACGGTTAATGTATTAAATTCAACACCATACTCATTTAGTAAATTGATGGCGCGTTTTACGCGTTCAAATGTTGGGCTACCATTGACTGAAATACGATATTTATCGTGAACGGCTTCAATGCCATCAATTGAAACGCCTAATAGAAAGTGGTTATCAGCAAAGAATTGTGCCCATTGACGATTAATGGCAATCGCATTGGTTTGTACACTATTGGTAATTGTCTTGCCGTTAGCAAATTGCTTTTGGTATTTGACCACTTTTTCAAAGAAGGCTAATCCTGCAAGCGTTGGTTCACCACCTTGCCAAGCAAAATCAACCTGATCGCCACTGTGTGACTGAATATAGTCTTTAATATAACGACGAAGTACACCATCAGGCATCACTGTATGGCCTGTTTCTTTTGTCTCATCTTGAAAAATATTTTCTTTTTCCAGATAAAAGCAATATTCACATTTAATATTACAGTGGTAGCTTGTCGGCTTTGCCATCATATGAAATAAAGCAGGTTGATTTGATGCCATTATTTATTTCCTGAGTTTATTTTTTATCCTGTTACATTACGTAAATTTTTACAAAACAAAAGAGATTAAAATCACAAATATAGAATATCGAAAGTAAATGAAAGTTTATTGATAAGTATATAACACAATAATTTTCAATTTAACGATGTTCTCATGGCGATAATTTCGTGTTCTTTTGATTATTTGAGCGATATGACTCTTTTATTTTTCGAAAATAAATAATCATTTTGAATTTTTAATCTGATTTTTGTGAAATATTTCGCTATTAACTCTATTTCATGGCATTTTATATAGCTATATATGGTGTAATCATAAGAGTGACATTACCTTATATCATTTTATTTATTGGAAACTGATGCCCTCAAGGCTATCATTGACATGACACGAAAATAATCGTAAGCAATCGACAGTGAAATCGAAACTTTGTGAAAGAGATCAAAAGTTTTGTTTTTTTGCGTTGTCGGTTAAATTTGGCGTAGTAAACTACATTCGAAATCAATCGAAAGTAAATCTTTTGGTTTCGTAAGGAGACGAAAGTGAAAGCGGCAGTTGAGAGGCGTATGGAAATCCTCGATATGGTTAACCAACAGGGCAAAACCAGAGTCGAAGATCTCGCTGAATTATTTAAAGTCTCAAGTGTCACTATCCGCAGCGATCTAAGTTTTCTTGAGAAAAATGGCTATATCGTTCGCTCTCATGGCGCAGCAATTCCTAATACAGGCTTTATTGCTGAACTGAGTATCCATGAAAAACGTGGACAAAATGCGGGCATTAAAACATTAATCGGGAAAGCTGCCGCAACGCTGATAAAGGATGGAGACACCGTCATTCTTGACTCGGGGACAACTACACGCGAAATCGCGACACATTTAAAGTCGCGCGAAAATGTAGTCGTCATGACTAACGGTCTGGATGTCGCAATGGAGTTAGCAAATACCACAGGTGTTGAAGTTTTAATGACAGGTGGTGTATTGCGAAAAAGTGCATTGTCTTTTTCTGGCTCACAAGCTGAAAATAGTCTAAGAAATTACCGTTTCGATAAGGTTTTTCTTGGTGTTGACGGATTTGATTTACGTGTTGGTATCACTACTCACAATGAACAGGAAGCCAGTCTTAACCGTTTAATGTGTGATATCTCAGAAACGATTATTGCGGTTGCAGATTCTACGAAATTCGGTAAACGCAGCTGTCATATGATCAGAGAGTTTGGTGATATTGATGTGTTAGTGACGGATTCAGGTATTCCTGATGAGTATGTTCAGGAACTGAAAGATCATAAAATCGACGTTATCATCGTGGACGATAAGACAGCGTAATTTGCTAACTCCATTAGCAACACCGCCGGTGTTGATTATGGAGTTAGTATTTACATGCATCCTTTAGAAAAGATTGTTCAGCAACATAAATCAGGCAAACAGAATGGTATTTATTCTGTTTGTTCTGCCCACCCTTTAGTAATAGAAGCTGCTTTATTACAAGCGCTGGACGATGATTCCTTTCTGCTGATTGAAGCCACCTCTAATCAGGTTGATCAGTTTGGTGGTTATACAGGTATGACTCCCGCTGATTTCTACCAATATGTTATTGAGAAAGCGGAAAATGTCGGTTTTCCTGTCGAAAAGCTTATCCTTGGTGGTGACCATTTAGGGCCTAATCGCTGGCAGCATCTTAATGCTGAAGAAGCGATGGCAAATGCGGATGTACTTATTGCACATTATGTTGCCGCGGGATTTAAAAAAATCCATCTTGATTGCAGTATGTCTTGTGCAGATGATCCTATTCCTTTAACAGATGAAATCGTGGCATCGCGTGCAGCTCGTCTTGCTGTTATTGCAGAAAATACCGCCAAAAAGACATTTGGTTTTAGTGATATTGTTTATGTTGTTGGCACAGAAGTCCCCGTTCCTGGTGGTGCTGCTGAAGAGCTTGATACCGTTGAGGTGACTTCACCTGATGCTGCCCGTAAAACATTAGCGTGCCATCGCCAAGCATTTTATGACGCTGGTGTGGGAGAGTGTTGGACTCGTGTTATAGGTTTAGTTGTACAGCCTGGGGTTGAATTTGATCATACCGGTATTATTGATTATCAATCTGAAAAAGCACAAGCGTTAAGCCAAGTAGTAAATGACTATTCTCATCTGGTTTTTGAAGCTCACTCTACAGATTATCAAACCAATCAAGCTTATCAGCAACTCGTCCATGATCACTTTGCTATTTTAAAAGTTGGGCCGGCGCTAACATTTGCTATGCGTGAAGGTTTATATGCACTTTGCGCCATTGAAGAAACATTATTTCCTCTTGAGAAGTGCTCTCGATTACGTGAAAAAATGGAACAATTGATGTGCCGTGAGCCTAATTTTTGGCAAAAATATTATCATGGTGATGAACGTCAACTCGCCTTTGCTCGTGTTTATAGTTTTAGTGATCGTATTCGTTATTATTGGCCTGATGCCGAGATTAATACTGCTATTGACACATTAATGGATAATTTATCTGTTAAGCCTATTCCACTTCCCTTACTTAGCCAATATTTGCCTTATCAATTTACCCAGTTTAGAGAGGGGAAAATTGCGGGGACGCCTGAGTCATTTGTTATTGCGAAAATTCGTGATGTGTTGTCGGTTTATGCCGATGCGTGCAATGTCCATTAATTGAGGGAAACCATGGAATATTTAAGCTATCAAACCACTGAACTTGAGCAGTTAAACGCATTTTGGACAGCGAAAGAAATTGACCAGCAACCAGAGTGCTGGAAAAAAACATGGCTATCAATTCGAGAAAAACGTGCTGATATTGAGTCTTTTTTAGAAAAAGCATTGGAGGCATCAAATAGCAGAATAATTCTTACGGGAGCTGGAACATCCGCGTTTGCCGGTAGAGCGTTAGCACCTATTTTGACGGGAGCTATAAAACGTCGTGTTGATGCTATTGCTACAACGGATTTAGTCGCTGATCCTCAAGAATATTTAGCCGAAGATATCCCTACATTACTGATTTCTTTTGCTCGTTCAGGGAATAGCCCCGAAAGTGTGGCTGCGTTAGATATTGCAAAGAAGTGCTTATCGCAATGTTACCACTTAGTTTTAACCTGTAACCCTCAGGGCCAGCTTTATCAATATTGCCAAAATAATCATAAGGCATTGGCGTTATTAATGCCGGAAGAGTCAAACGATCGCTCATTAGCAATGACATCAAGTTTTTCTTCAATGATGATGGCGGCGGTCACTATCTTTTTAGGCGATAGTGTATTTACTGATGCTATTGCGCCGTTTTTTAGTGATTACAAAGCGCAATTTGACAAAGCAAATAAAATTATCCGCCATCAATACGCAGGAAAATTCAAACGCGTTATTTATCTTGGTAGCGGAGGATTACAAGGGCTAGCACAAGAAGCTGCATTAAAAATGTTAGAGCTGACGGCGGGTAAAGTCGTAGCCAATTTTGATACCCCATTAGGCTTTCGACACGGGCCTAAATCCATCGTAAATAAAGAAACCCTTGTGGTGATGTTTTTCTCTAATGATCCTTATACACGTCAATACGAGACAGATTTATTACGAGAGGTTATTCACGATAATGCATCAGGCAAGGTGATCGCGATCACCGCACGAAATGATAAAACTTTTTCACCAGAGAGTTTTGTTTATATTCCAGCGTTAGAGAACTGTTCAGATGTGGCGCTATTGTTCCCTTATTTGATGTTGGCGCAATCATTTGCATTTCACAGTTCTATTGCACTAGGGAATACGCCTGATAATCCATCTCCAACCGGAGAAATCAATCGAGTTGTACAAGGCGTCACAATTTATCCGTTCTCACTTAAAACAGAAGACACACAGTCTGCTTTAAATTAATAAAATATAATAAGAGAGCTAGTTATGAACACACCTAATATTGTCTGGACCCGCATTGATGAACGTTTACTTCATGGACAAATCCGCATTACATGGGGTAAACATACGGAAGCAAACCTAATTTTAGTCGCTAATGATGATGCTGCTGAAGGTCCCAATGCTGCATTTATGCAGGCGGGAATGAAAGCATCTGCTGGCGGCGAATATGCGGTTCGCTTTTTCTCTATTCAAAAAACTATTGATGTTATTAGCAAAGCATCTCCTCGTCAGAAAATTTTTGTTCTGTGTAATAACCCAACTGATGTAGCCCGTTTAGTTGAAGGTGGCGTGCCTATTACTCATTGTAATGTTGGCAATATGCATTTTCATGAAGGTAAACGTCAAATTGCGAAAACAGTCTCTATCGATGAAAAAGATCTTAGTGCTTTTAAGCGTCTTATCGAAAAAGGGGTTACTTGCACAGTCCAAAACACACCAGATCAAACTCCTGTTGATGTACTAACACTCGCATCAGCCTGATTATTTCCTGATCAAGAAAACCTGCTATAGGCAGGTTTGAGGATAATTTATGATTTTTGAAGCTTCTTTAGTGGCTTTATGGGCCTTCTTTTGCGGTATCGATAAGTACGACGTGGCATTAAATATCCATCGACCATTAATTACAGGGCCCGTTGTCGGTCTGATTATGGGAGATATGCAAGTAGGATTAATTGCAGGTGCTACCTTAGAACTTGCATGGTTAGGGCTTGTACCTAATGCCGGAGCTCAGCCACCAGATGTGACTTTAGGCACCATTGCAGCAGTTGCTTTTGCAGTAATGACAAAACAATCACCGGAAGTTGCAATGGGAATAGGTATGCCTATTGCTGTTTTAATGCAGATGTTGGTGATTGGTTTCTTTGCTATGACTGCATTTACCATGGGTAAAGCAGATCGATATGCAGAAAAGGCTGACGGTGCGGGGATCTCTCGCTTGCTGATTATTACACTTATTGTCCGTTCACTCCTTTATGCTTTAGTCGCTTTTGTTACTGTTTATTTTGGTGAACATGCTGCTCAATGGATTGATGAGAACACGCCAAAAGTCTTATTAGAAGGATTAGGTATTGGGGCGAAAATGGTACCCGCAATTGGTTTTGCAATGCTTCTAAAAATTATGTGGTCAAAAGAAGTGGCCGGTGTGTTCTTTATTGGTTTCGTGATGACAACCTATCTCAAACTCCCAATTATGGCCGTCGCTATTTTAGGCGCATCAGCCGCCGCACTCTACTTCTTCTTTAGTGGTAACAATAAAAATTCAAGTCAGCAGAATGAGGATTTCGAAGATGGTATCTGATAACAGCACCGCATTGAAAACGCAGGATAAACCAGAAACAGGTTCTTTGATTGATGGCATTGATGAGTATCAAGATACTGCTGTCAGAAAAGTTATTACTAAAGGCATACTTTGGAAGTGTGCATTCCGTGGCTTATTTATGGAAGGTAACTTCAACTTTGAACGTATGCAAGGTGGTGGATTCGCTTTCTCAATTATCCCAGCATTGAAGAAAATTCACGGCAATAATAAACGCGATTATGCAACATCGTTGAAAAACCATCTGCAATTTTTTAATGCCAGTCCAAAGCTGTTTACCTTTTTATTAGGAACGGCGGTGGCAATGGAAGAGAACAAAGAAAAGCCATCGACTGTTAATGTGATGAAAGTGGCAGGAATGGGGCCGACAGGGGGCATTGGTGATGCTATCGACCATATGACCTTAATGCCTTTGACCTTAGCATTAGGTGCTTCTATTGCAATGGAAGGCTCGATTGCAGGACCTTTCGTTTTCTTCTTCTTGTATCAAATTGTGCATTTTTTAGTGTATTTCGGACTGATGTTTATGGGCTATCGCGCAGGTACTGCGGCAATGGTCAATATGAGCGATGCCACTGAAAAATTAGCGAAAGCGGCAAATATTATGGGGATCTTTGTTATTGGTGCGCTCTCGGCGACCTTTATCAAAGTGCAAACCACCGCCTCGCTGGAACTTGGTGGAAAAGTCGTTGAATTACAAACAGCCCTCTTCGACAAAATTATGCCGAATTTACTGCCACTGTGCTTAGTTTTCTTAATGTACAAAATGGTGAAAAGTACCGGTTTTTGGGGTAAGCCACCAGTATTGATTTTTTCAACCCTAGCATTTGGCGTTATTGGGCATGTATTAGGATTCTTATAAAAAAAAGATGCCCTAATTGTCGACACTGTTAATCGAAATACATTATTAACTTGCTACAAACGGGTAGTAGAGCTATCTGCTACTCGCAAGGAGTTACTCATGATAGGTCTTATTGTCTCAGGACATCTTAATTTTGCTACAGGTATGGCATCCGCTGTAAAGGCGATTGCTGGTGAGCAAGAAAATATCGCGTTTATTGATTTTATTGAGTCAATTTCTCCGGATGAGCTTGAACAAAAAATGCGTGAAGCGATTAACGCTATGTCATGCCAGCAATATCTCTTCTTAACAGATTTACCTGGTGGTACCCCCTGTAATCGCGCAATGGCAATCATGATGCAAAATCCCTCTGTTGAGGTGTTAGCTGGGGTTAATTTACCCATGATTGTTAATGCGGCATTTGAACGGGAAGGGTGTTCAACGACGGAATTGGTGCAAACGCTACGCGAAATTGGTCAAGACAGCATTCAAGATATTCGAGAGCAATTGGCACAAATAGATAGTCATGATGTTGAAGAAGAAGACGGCTTATGAATCAGCGATATGCCATTTTAGCAGATAGAACCTTTACACCTGAAGGTATCCGTTATCTCTGCTATGTCCATGTTAATGGTGAAAATATTGAATCAATCACCACACAAGCACCAACAGATTGCCCAGTTATTCGCTTAAAAGGAAAATCATTATTACCCGGTTTTGTGGATATCCATATTCATGGTCGTGAAGGGGCTGATGTGATGGATGCAACGCAACAAGGGCTACAAACTATAGCCGATGCGCTGGTTAAAACAGGGGTTGTGGCTTGGGTTGCAACGACTGTCACAGCACCGATGGAGGATATCCGTCATGCGCTATTACAAGTCCGTGAGTTTGTATCAAAACCTCAAGCAACAGGTGCGTTGTTACTCGGTAGCTTTTTAGAAGGCCCTTATTTTACAGAACGCCATCGTGGTTCACATCCTGTGAAATATCTCAAAGCGCCGACCATCTGTGAATTAGAAACATTACTCGACAGTGCTGGGGGATCGCTATTGCGTGTTGCTGTTGCACCTGAAGCTGAAGGTGCGATGAATGCGATTGATTGGTTGGTCAGCCGAGGAATTAAACCAAGTGTGGCACATACAGCAGCAACTTATGAACAAGCTTCACGAGCTTTTTCACACGGTGCTGATTGTGGTGTGCATCTGTATAACGGCATGACCGGGCTTCATCACCGTGAGCCGGGATGTTGTGGTGCAGTGTTATATCACAGCGTATTAGCTGAACTTATTGCTGATGGTATCCATGTTCACCCTGTAATGATGCAACTGGCATATCGCATGAAAGGATATCAACAGATTGCCCTAATTACAGATTGTATGCGGGCAGGAGGTTTAGCTGATGGTGATTACACATTAGGTGCTCAAACGGTCACCGTCACCAATGGACAGGCAAAAACTACCGATGGGTCGCTAGCTGGCAGCACTTGCAGTCTTGATAGTGCGTTAAGAAACATGGTGCAACTTGCACATATTCCTGAGTGGGAAGCGGTTCAAATGGCATCGGCGATCCCCGCTGAGTATCTCGGCATAGGGGATAAATTGGGTTATATCAAAGCAGGTCAACAAGCCAGCTTTGCCGTGGTGGATGAGTGTTTTCATCTTACCGATACATTCATCAGAGGAAATCATATTTACTCTGTATCCGGGGATAATGCATAACCTTTTCGTTATGCTCCCATCAGTAAAAATGAGGTATTTATAATGGAAATTCGTCAGCCAATTCATAGTGAACATGCTAAAAGGCTTGATACAGAAGGACTTCGTAAAGAGTTCCTGATTGAGAACCTATTCTGTGAAGGGGAAATGAATCTCACTTATAGCCATATAGATCGGATTATTGTTGGGGGAGTTGTCCCAACAACTCAACCTTTAGCATTAATGGCGGGTAAAGCACTTGGTGTTGATTTCTTCTTAGAAAGACGTGAATTAGGTGCTATTAATATTGGTGGTGCGGGTAAAGTTATTATAGACGGTGAGGTATTTGAAATTGGTCCTCGTGAAGCCATTTATATTGGTATGGGAGCCAAAGCTGTTGAATTCACCAGTGATTCTGTAGAGATACCGGCGCGTTTTTATATTAACTGTGCACCAGCACATCACACCTATCCTACTCGCAAAATTACTCAACAGCAGGCCTCACCTGAAAAGTTAGGTAATGCAGAAAATTGTAACGTTCGTACGATTTATAAGTTTTTACATCCTTCAGTGTTACCAACATGTCAATTATCCATGGGGATGACAGTGCTTGAGCCGGGTAGCTTGTGGAACACAATGCCATGTCATACTCATGAACGTCGTATGGAAGTATATCTTTATTTCGATATGAAAGATGACAATGTGGTTTTCCATTATATGGGAGAGCCAACTGAAACTCGTCATTTAGTGGTACGCAACGAACAAGCTGTCATTAGTCCTAGTTGGTCAATTCATTCTGGCGTAGGAAGCGCATCTTATACCTTTATTTGGGGAATGGTGGGTGAAAATCAGGTGTTCCACGATATGGATCATGTTGCTATGAAAGATCTGAAATAACAGATAATTAATTACATTTTATTCTTTATTCCTACAAAAAAAGTGTGGCAATTATTGCCACACTTCTAGAGGTTTTAATCATGAATTTATTTGATTTAACAGGCAAAGTTGCCATTGTTACTGGGTGTAATACAGGCTTAGGGCAAGGAATGGCAATAGGTTTAGCACAAGCCGGTGCGGATATTGTTGGCGTGGGTATTCAAGATGCTCCTGAAACGCGTCAAAAAGTAGAAGCGTTAGGCCGTCGTTTTCATTACATCACGCAAAATTTAATCCAACAAGATGGATTAGATGCTTTAGTGGATGAGGCTGTTAAGGTGATGGGACGTATTGATATTTTAGTGAATAATGCCGGTATTATTCGCCGTGAAGATCTTTTGCAATTTAGTGAAAAAGATTGGGATGATGTGATTAATATTAACCAAAAGACACTGTTTTTCTTATCGCAAAAAGTGGCTCGCCAGTTTGTCAAACAAGGCGAAGGTGGCAAGATAATCAACATCGCGTCAATGCTTTCTTATCAAGGAGGTATCCGAGTTCCATCTTACACGGCAAGTAAATCCGCGGTAATGGGATTAACACGAGCATTAGCGACGGAATTATCACAATATAATATTAATGTAAATGCAATTGCTCCAGGCTATATGGCAACCGATAACACCGCTGCACTTCGTGCTGATGAAGCGCGTAATGCTGCTATTTTAGAGCGCATTCCAGCGGGGCGTTGGGGAACACCTGAAGATGTCGCAGGTCCTGCCATATTTTTAGCCTCTAAAGCTAGTGATTATATCAATGGATATACCATTGCGGTTGATGGTGGTTGGTTAGCTCGATAATCTTATGGAGAACTAGGATGGAACACGCTAATACAGAGGCTTTACAAAGAGATCTCGTGTTACAAAATATGAAACGGGTTTATCGTTATCAATCGGCTCATCAAGTTCGCAGTGTTCGTCGCCGTAGTGGTAAAACTCGTTTTATTAAAGATACAGATTGGGAACGCGGTGTTTTATGGACCTGTGTAAGTGCGGCATGGCAAGCGACACAAGATAAAGAGTACCTTAATGGTGTGTTAAATTACACCTTACATACTGGATTTAGAACAGGTCCTAATGCACGTTTTGCGGATGATCATGTTTGCGCTCAAGCTTATTTGGCGATAAGTCCTTTGTTTGAACAATCTGAAATTCTTGAACCGACGATTAAAGCGTTTGATATCATGCTAAATGATCCAAAACCAGGGCGTGAAGACTGGTGGTGGTGCGATGCACTTTTTATGGCACCTCCTGGTTTTGCTGCTTTGGCTGAAATTATTAGCGAACGACGTTATTTGGATTATATGCATACCGCTTATTGGGATGCTATTGAACATTTACGTGATGCTGAAACTGGACTTATTTTCCGCGATCACCGCTATATTCCTGATGGTCAGGGAAATGAAATGCGTGAAGCTAATGGTGAAAAAGTATTTTGGAGTCGCGGTATTGGTTGGGTTTTAGCTTCTATTCCTCGCATTCTTCAATATATGCCTGATGATTATCATGAGCGCGATCGTTATATAACACTGTTTAAACAATTAGCGCGTTCTATCCTAGATTACCAACATGAAGATGGTTTTTGGCGCACCAGTTTATTAGATCCTGATAATTTCCCTGCACCTGAAAGTTCAGCTACGGCGCTTTTTTGTTATGGACTTGCATGGGGAATAAATCAGGGTGAATTAAATAAAGAAGAATATTTTCCCGCATTACATAGAGCGTGGTCAGCATTACAATCCTGTATTCATGATAATGGCATGATTGGTTGGGTACAACTTCCGGCATTTAATCCGCGAGAGGTAAAGTTTGAGCATAATATGGATTATGGCGCTGGAGCATACTTATTAGCGGGTAGTGAAGTATTAAAAATGACGTTAAATAATTAGCTCTTTATATTAATAATTGGTAATTTAATACCTATTCCTTTTAATTTGTTTCTAACTAATATATTGGCTAAAATAAAAGTCGACTTTTTCATTTCCTCTTGCGCTCCGATAAGAATGTAGGCAGAATCAAACTGTCTGTTTTTGAGTCCGCCTCGGTTAATATACTGTATATTTTCCGGGGCTTTTCTCTTTCTGGTATTGGCACAATGCTTGAACCAGATTGATCCAAGCACCCGGCGCAGAGCATAACAAATTATTAAAATGAGACAACAGATTTATTATCAATAATAAATGAAGATATGATTATTTATTATTTAAATAAAGTAATTGATTCGTTAAGTTGAGTTATAAATAAAAGAAGAGGTAACATTAATTTGTTACCTCTTCTTATAAATTAGGGTGCTTAGATTAAAACACAACAATCGAATTAGGAAATTGTGGGGGATAACTCCCCCACAAGGTTAATACTCAATTAGTAAAGTATTAACCTGAACCATTAAATACTCCTTATTAGCGGGGAATAAACAACAAGTTTCTGCTCTAATAATAGATTGCTCGGTGTTATCATGGCGACCATTATTAGCCCGATTAAAGAATATTTTTTCATTTCCTATTGCGCTCCGATAAAAATGGAGGCAGAATCAAATTGTGTGTTTTTGAGTCCGCCTCGGTTAATATACTGTATATTTTCCGGGGCTTTTCTCTTTCTGGTATTGGCACAATGCTTGAACCAGATTGATCCAAGCACCCGGCGCAGAGCATAACAAATTATTAAAATGAGACAACAGATTTATTATCAATAATAAATGAAGATATAATTTCTTATTATTTAAATAAAATAATTGATTCGTTAAGTTGATTTATAAATAAAAAGAGTCTCGATGTTTTATATCGAGACTCTTTAATTTAAAAGTTACGACTTTTACTTAATTAAATAAACTGTTATTGGTATTGCTTGTATAGTCGTTGTTGTAATTAGCGTATTACTATTTTGATATCTAATATTAACACCTAATTGTGGTGTGGCTAATTTCCAAATCCCTTTTACAGTAACTGTACTACTTATTGGTTGAGGATCGGCTGTAAGCCATTGGCGAGAATAAACACTCACTTCAACCTGGTTACCCTTATTATCAATTTGGTCAGCTTCAATACCCTGATATAAATTTAAATCAGGATTAACAATACTTAGCGTTAATTGTTGTTTTTGTTTTTTTACCATTACCATAGTGGGGGAATCACTTGATAATAATAAAGCTTGAGATGAATTGACTTCGGTGGCATTAAAAAAAGCATATCCCTCTTCTTGCGTGATTTTATCTTTTACTGCATGAAGTTGATTATTATGCTGCAATACGGTGTATTCAGGCGCTTTATTATCTTGTGCTTCTATGGCTATTGCATATTCATAATTTGCATTTTTAGGGGCTTTACCGTGAGAGATAACGGCTGTTGCAAACAATTGTTCTGTTTGCTGTGAATTTCTGTCATCAACAGAGTATTGTTTTTGATAACTAAATTCTACCGTTTGCCCTTTAGCTAATTTATACAAGTTACCCGCCGGATCAATTAATGTATCGGCATTATTTAAGGTTAATTGAGTACCGAGTTGGTTCACTTTTTTACCATTAATTATAATTGATTGTAACTTAGGAACAGCAAACTGGAACAGTGTCGTTTCTGTTGTATGTTGTTTATCGTTATTTTCAATACCAGAGCCTAATGCGATCACTCTATTATCAAATAAGAAATAGGATTTATTCGCTCTTAGACTTTGTTGTTGATATTTACTGTGACCATGTAATTTCATGGCAAACATACTGTTATTATTTAGTGTATTGGCACCAGAATAACGTTGTGTTGAAAGCAACATTTCTTCTATGCCTGCACTTGGCAATTGGCTTAGTTTTGCTTCTAGTTCATCATAAGGAAGGTGGATCGTAGTCGTTCCTGGATATCGATTCCAATCCCAACCTGCATGACTAAAACCAGATTTAGTTAAATCCGCAGGAATAATTTCAAGTTGCCCATATTGCAAGTAACGACCATAACGGTTGTTATTCTCATAACTTTCATTACCCACTAAATAACGACTAAAACCACGAGCGATAGCAAGCCAGCTTTGCTGTGGCGCTGTTATTGATGCTCTACGCTGGATTGCCATTGAAGCATAATTCATTGCCCATGCACCTACCGGTTCATTTTCTGCTTTAATACCTTCAAAGCTATCTTTGTTTGCTAATTTTGCATAAGCGGCTGCTAATGTAGTATCTAGCTCTTGTTTACCATCGGGCGTACCTGCAAGAGCCATCCATTTGAAGGGATCAATACTTATTTTATGTAACCCCGTAGGATGTCTGCCACTTAATACCAGAGGAATTTGTGTTTCTTTGGTATAGATACGCATTTTTAACAATACATCTTTTAAGCGTGCATGTGCTGGTGATGAAAGACGAAAAGGGGAATGACTTAAGGCATAAACACTAGGCGCTAAGCCACCAAATGCATCTTTGGCATAAGCTGGATAATGTTGTGAATGGTGAAAAATAGAGCCATCAGATTTAAAGCCACCAGCGACACCTTTAGAACTAAGAATGGTTTTGTTTAGCCAACTTTGCAATTGTGCTAAGGCTTGTTGGCGCTGTTGATAATCTGGCAACATCAATAAACTTTTTATCATCCACTGTAATTGGGTATTGAGAATATCGACATTTGCATCAACGATTTCATTATCTTTTTCAAATATGCGCCCTGTTGCGTTATACCACATCATGGCTTGTTGTGTCGGTGCTAACAGATTATGTTTTGCTAGAATATGGCGACCAATAAACCATGCATCAAAAAGCTCTCTTGTTTGATAACCTACGTGAGTAATAATTTGGTAACCACTCCCCCGTGTGAAACCTTGTTCAAGAACGTAACGAGTGCCTAATAAATAGAGCGTTTCTAATTTTTTTCTATCGATTGCTGATAAGGAGTGACTACGCAAGTAAATCGCTGTTTGAAGAAGCGTTTTGCCTACATCTCTTAGCATGTTGGCATCAAGTAATGCTTTTTGGGTTGCTTCACTAAAGACCCCCTCGACTTTGATAAAATTCTGGCGATTAGGATGATCAAGGGCTTTTGCGGTTATTGAGCCATCAGCATGTTGTTCTAAGGCTAATTTTTTCCATAATGCTAAATTTTTGTCGATCATTTCAGCGGTGATTTTTTTATCACGACTGACACCTTGATAGTATTCAAAACGTTGATAAATAGATGCCACTTCAGGCTGATCATCGCGAAACTCAGTCGCAAAATTTAATGTAGGATAATGCGCTGTGAACATTTGATCGTACATCAATAATGCACTCCAATTTTTACTCACCATTGTATTTACTGCATTATTAACATATGGAATTTGATAGTCAGGAATAGGCCAACGATTATCTAAAGGTACGCTCATAATTATTTGATCAAAAAAAAGCGTACCTGCTTGATCTGGTGCAGTAATGACTAATTTATCTAATTTGCCTGTTGCTGAGCCTTTCATATCACGAAAAGGAACTGCAATACCTCGCCAACCCGTGAAATTCAGTTCCGTTTTAAAACTTAATGCTACTTGATTATTTTGTTTAAATTGTAATGTAAGGGGCGTTGACTGTGGTTTTTCATTGTAAATCCACATCATAAAAGTGAGTGGTGTTGCTGTATTTTTATCATCTTGATAATTAACTTCATTATTAAGTGTTAATGTTGATTGGGGTTGATACTGCCATTTGAGTGACTGTACGCCATCTTTAGCATGCTCTTTACTTAGTGATAGCTGATGGTCATTTGAGGTGCTCAAGGTATTTGGCATTTCATCTTCAAAAAGATAAAGATCGCCAAAAGGTTCATGAGAAAGAGAAGGTAATGCTTGTGCGGGTAAGGATAAGCAGAAACTTAGTGTAATCGCATAAGCTAAAGAATTTTTTATTAGCATAATCAGATTTCCTGCAAAATAAAAAAGGAACGCGAATGCGCTCCTTTAAAGGTTTAATCAAGAGAGAGGAGAAAGTTTAATTTCTTGTGGAATGCCAAAGTAACTGGTGAAAATAAGTTCGGTATTATCCCCAGAAACGTTATATGTTACCTCACTGTCTTGAGCTGTGGGTTGCCATTTCCCTTTCACTGTCACATTAATGGTGACGGGGGTTGCCGCTTTTTGGCGAGTCATATTTAAATCAGGTGTTACAGCACTCACCGTCAGTATATTTCCTTCCTGATGTGTCATAACAATGGACGGCTTATCGACTTTTTTGATCCATTTATCGTCAATGACTGCTGGTTGATAAAATGCATAACCTGTTATTTGACTGAGTTTATCGTAAATAATATGTACATCTTTATCTTTACGAATAACTTGGTATAACCCATTGTTAGCACGGAATTTCTCGGCTAATTGCGCCATTTTTTCCGGTGTTGCATCTAAGAAAACCATGTACTCATAACTATGATCTTTGGGTTGAATACCGTGGTCGATCCATGCGGAGCTAAAATTTCCTTGCGTGGGTTGACGATTTTTATTTTCAGCCGAAGTCTGGTGTTGGCGGCTGACATTCACTTTTTCTGCTTGAGTAATTAAATAACCGTTACCATTACTATCGATTATCCAATCTCCTTGTTTTAGCGTAGTTTGATAAGGAAAACCTTCTATTTTTTGGCCATTAATCCAAATAGTGTTTAACTCAGGCGTAATAGCATGTTGGAATAACGTTGTTTCCACAGGGTGATCTTTATCGCTGCTATTAATATTGCTACCGACAAAAATTAAATGGTTATCCGCCGCTAAGACGGTTTTTTTAGCGGTAAAGTTAGCATCAAAACGCGCAAGATTAGCGGGATAAAGAAGATCAAACGCCATCATGCCATATTTTCCTTCAAGGGCTGATGTGCCGCTAAATCCTCGCTCACCTCGTTGCATTAAGGTGTGTGGGTTAGGGCTATCAAGTTCTTTAAGCGGAAGATGAATGGTTGTGGCGCCAGGCATTCTATTCCAATCCCAGCCTTCTTGCTGATAGCCTTGTGAAAGTTGAGAGCCATTGCGAACGATTTGAGCAACACCATGACTTTGATAACGGCCATAACGGTTATCTTTATTGTAAATTTCAGATGACCATACATTGGTATTATAGGCTTTTAATGTCACCATTTTGTCTTGCCAACGGTGAATACCAAAGGCACCACCGTTAAAGGCATAGAACCCTTGAGGAAGGGACGCTGGCGTTATCTCTTCACCAAAAATAGTGGGAGATTCATTTCGCGATTTACCACTAATTGCTAAATAAATAGATGCTAACTGTTTATCTGGCGCTGGTTGGGCAGACATCGCGAGCCAATAGTAACCTTGTGCTATAGATTGTAGGGAAGGTGAGTTAAAGGGGTGCCTTCCCGCTAAAGGTAAGCCAACTTCAGGATTACTATAGATCCATGCTGAAATCATTGCCTTTTTTAGGTTATTCCAGCCACTTTCACCTACAGAAAAAGGTGTTTCTCGTAATAAATAAATCAGCTGTGAGGCATTTTTAAATGCTGGGAAAGAGTAGCCGGGATAATTACCTTCATGTCGCCATGCCGTACCATCAGGACGCAAACCGTCTTTACTCCCCGGTGGTACTTGAGTTAAGGCACCAGTGATATAATGACTAAAAGAATTGACTAAGTTAATACGTTTTTGATCATCGGGTTCAAGTAATAATAGCGCTAAATGTTGACGAGATAAGGTATTAAAATAGTCTAAATCAGAGCTATTTGCGCCAACTTTCATATCAAAACTACTTTTAAATTCTCGTGAATACCAAAGTAGAGAATCATAGACTTCTGTCTGTAGATTAGCTTCTTTTAGTGCATCAGCCATTAATAATGTAGAGATATACCACCAACGTGAACTATATCCCCAGTGGTGAGTGGTTACTAGGGCACTACCTTTGACAAATCCTTGATCTAATAGATGCTTGGTCATCAAGAGGTACATCTGTTTTAGCTGTTCTTTTTGTGTTGGATCTTTTTCGAGCACATAAGCACGGCTAATATTAAACATTAATGTGGTGTAGTTACCAAGAATGACGTAATTATCAAAAAGTTGCTTGTCTTGAGAATTAAGCTGTTCTGGCTGATAGATGATAGTTTGTTTATCGGTGATAAGATGTCGACCTTGCATTCCGCCATCCGAAAGAGGGCGAATATTCAGTGCTTCAAAATCCGTTTTTAGCTTGCTGATATTCTCTTCTAAAGCAAGATTCGTCTCTTTTTCACCACCAACAAATTCATTGATAAGACGTTGGCGAATAAGATCTATCGCAGCTAAATTTTCTGGTGTTACAGGTAATTGAGGTTGTACGGTGTAAAATTCAATTTCCGGCTCTGATAATCGTGTTTTTATTTGATAATCAGACCATTGGTAACGGGCGTCATCAATAGAAAACATAATACGGTCGATATAGATTTCACCCTGACTGATATTAGAAGGGGTTTTAAAACGAATGCTGTCGACATTCGCACCTAAAGAGCGACCAATACTATCTTGAGTACCATCGGATGATGTATTTGTTGCATTTAAAGTCATCTCACGATTTTCAAGATCGTTATTTAAAGAGATACCAATAGCACGCCAGCCAGTGAAATTTAGTTTTACTTTAAAACCAGCTTGGGCTTCGCTGGTGGCATTGAGCTTTTCCCCTAAATCAACAGTGAGATAACCATCAATAGGTTTTTCGTTGTAAAGCCAAAATGATAAAACAGGTGTAGAAGCGCGTCCCCATGCTTTAGAGGCTTCTTTATCTGTGGGAACTATAAGCTTTTTATGTAAAGTAAAACTACTGCCACCTTTCCATTGCCATAAAAGGGATTGGTTTCCCATAATGCTACGTTTATCAGATAAAGTTAGTGTTGAATTTTTATCTGATGAAAAATCAGCTAATGGATCACTTTGTGCAAAATGATAGATTTCTGATTGCATAAGATGATTGGGATCAAATGCAGGATTGCTGGTGGCAGCAATAACATGATAGGGGGTTGATAATAACCCCAATGTCATTGCAAGCGCAGTAAAACGAAATATCGGCATTATATTTTCTCCTTAGAAACGCTGGCTAACAGTAAAGCCGATACGCCCTTCATTGAATTTGTCATAACGCTGATATCCCATTGTTGTACCTAAATTTAACGATTGGGTAATATCAAGGTTTGCACCTAATTCAGCACTAATGATGTCACCACCAACGGTATTTCCTTTAATATCGAAGGTGCTTCCTCCAGTATTAAAATAGGTAAGGCTGTGGCGTTGATTAATATCGTTATTACCTGCAATATCTTTGATATAACGAAGGTTAAGAGAAGGGGTTAATTTGCCATAAGAGGTTTGGTAGTCATTCCATAAAGCAACAGAGCCACCTAATTGATTAACTGCGTAGCGTTGGCCATAAGTACGCATAGATAATGTAGAGCCTGTTTCTTCCCAAGAATCAATATTGAGCCATTGATATTGGTAAGTTAGCATCGGTTTAATATGGATAAAATCAAAATCCAAATAGGTGCCAGCGTTAATCTGATAGCCTAATTGCACACCAGAGTAGTCACCTTTTGCTTTGGTATTTCCTTGCCATCCCGTATTACCACCGATATCCCTCTCACTATCGACAGTGTAATAACCAATATTTAAATTACCGTTTAAGAATAATGTATCACTATACCAACCGGCATAAGGCATAAATTCAAAATGGCTAATTTCTTTGCTTGCATTACGTTGTTTAGCATCGGCTTTAGCGTAGTTATATGCTAAAGAAACGCCAATTAGCGCATCTTGATTTATTTCATAATCAGTACCGATTTGAATACCAGTGCGATAAGTATTGTAGCCGTTAATTTCACCTTGTTGACTTTGCGTACCATAACCGTACAGAATATTTGCCCAGCTATTCCAACCTATTTCTCTTTCTTCAATGGGGAGCTGATTATCATAGCGTAAGTAGCGATGAGCAATATTGTTGCGCATATCTTCAACCATGATTAATCCTGCTTGAATATCACTACCGTCAGCAATGGGCGCCAGATCATTTGATAGTGCAGCAATATTATTATCATTATTACCAGCGGCGACTAATAAACTTAATGCTTCATCTGAAATCTGGCTACGTGTATTATTAAATTCATTTAATACTGTTGGAATAATAAATTTAGCTGCTGCTAATCCATTCTCTGTGACATTGCCACGTTCAGCAGCGCTAATAAAATTATCCCCCCCTTCGTAGCTAATACCATAACGCGCAATTAATTGATTACCACTGACACCACCGCTAATATTTGGTGGTGTCGTTTCTAACCATGAATCTGTTTTTTCTAATAAAGGTGAAATATCTGGCGCTATGGCATTTGCATCAGTCACTGTAATGCCCGCTTCATCTTTAATTGCCGAGTCTGAAGCAATTAATACAATATCTTTATTAATGATGTTATCAACACTGGTGCCTTTAAAATCAAGTTTTGCTTGGCTACCTTTTTTAAAGGTGACATCGCCGGTAACATGTAAGATAGTTTCATCAGTATTGGTATTATCATCAAGGCGGAAAATAAGCTGGCTATTTTCCTTATTCATGAAGTTACCTTCCCATTGAATGGTTTTATCTTTACCTTGGATAGTTAAATTGCCATGGTTTTCAATTAAAGGAACACCGGTAATTTTATAGCCGTCAAATAATGCATTTTGTGCTCCTCCCTGATAAGCAAAATTGATTTTGGTATCCACATGATTATTCCCTAAAATATCGCCGTGGATCTCGCCATTAACATCACTTCTAAAGCCTGTTTTTAAAGTGCTAAAATCAATCGCTGCGGTTTTTCCTCTGATAATAGCGCCATCTCGAATATAAACACCTGTTCCTCGTTTAGGAAAGTTACCTTCAACTAATATTGCTGTACCATTTTCACTAGTAACGTTAGCGCCATTTAAATTAATATTACTACTAAAAGTAGCTCCCTGATTTATTTTAATTGCATTTGCTCCGTTACCAGTAACAGTAATGTTTTTTGTAATTGCTTGAGCTTTATATTCTGTTGATGAGCCATTAAATACTACACCGTCACCTTGTGATACATTAACATCTTTATTTATTTGCGCTGTATCGCCATTATTAATGTTTACGGTTTCACAAATGGTTAAAGTACTATCGCAATCAGCCGCTACGGCTGAGCCATATATAGCTGAAAGGACAGCAGCACTTAAAAATAACAAATTTTTATTTTTCATGAGATATAACCTTATGACTATTATATGGTTTTAATTATTAGAAAGTTGCTCTTACCGATACTTTAAAATAATCTTGAGTTGACTTGCTGCCGTTATTTTTATTCTCAACACGCTCATTATAATATTCTGTCATAACACGCCATTGAGGAGATATTTGGTAAGCCATTTGTAAGGTATAACGAGTCATATCTTTATCGATATATTCACCTTTATTTGTTCTGTCTTCTATTTTTCCAAAAATAGACTTACGCATTGAGGGCGAAATAATAACACCGATAGGTGTCGTCCAGTTTACATACATACGTAATTGCTGGTTGTGATTTGTTTCTTTTGTATCATACTCTTCATGTCTTATTGCTTGTTTTCCACCATCAAAATAAGCCACTGTTGTATTTAGATTCGGGGTGATAAAGTAGCGAATACCGGGTTCAATTTCCCAACCTAAATAATCCGTATTAGTGACGCCATTACTTCGTTTGTCCTCTTTTTTTTGTAATCCAAACAAAACACTACCGGTTAAAACCCAGTCTTTATTAATAGGAAATTGATAATTTGTTTTTGATTCATAAAAGTCGATAGTTAAACGGCTACCATTATCATAGTTAGTTAAATCTTGACGTATTTTTAATCCTGGTTGTATCCAACCATTATTTAATTTAAAACGATAACTACCTTGTAAATCATAACGCTGATAACGATTTTTATTGTCATGTTCACGCTGACGAAAACCGACGTCAAAATACCAGTTCGATTTGTCTGGGTTAATGTTAAAATCAACACGATAACCAGAATAGTTATTCGATGTATCATAATCAGCAGATTCCCACGAGAACATCGCATTAACTGTTGCTGCGTGAGAATGAAAAGAAGTTAAAGCTAAGCCAAAAAGAGGTAAGAAAAGCACAATACGAAGTTTGTTCATGGTCTATATCCAATTCTTTATTCGCTTTTATTTATATCTATTTTTAGATGTAGGACGTCTTCCTTTTATTTTATTAAAAGGATTTTTATATTAGCGAATTAGGTTTATATATAGCGCCATAAGGTTATGGCGCAGATGTTTTTATTATTTTTCTTCACATATTGATATTTTTTTATTTAATTTATTCGTTGTCGCTGTAATAAACTCAGTCGCTCTCCAAGAATCTCCTGTTTTTTCTAACCAAGGGGTTAATTCTTCTTTAATTAATTTATCAATTAAAGGCATATTATCTTTGGCAATATTTTTCATTTGATATGGATCGTTCACATTGTCATATAAAGTATATTTTAATGGTTGTCCATCTTGCCTATCTATCACTAAAGTATGAGTTTTGGTTCTTACACCTCGTTTACCGAATGAAGGTTCACCATAAGGAATAAAAAGATAAAGCTGAGAGTTTGCTGTGTCTCCTTTGCCTGTGATGACTCTATCTGCAAGATCTGTGCCTTCTACTGAATCAGGGATCCATTCTGATAAACCAAGTAACCCTAAAATAGTTGGGTAAATATCAGGTGCTGACATTAATGCATCATCAAAACCTGGTTTGATTTTACCCGGTAAGCGAAACATCATAGGGACACGCATCGATTCTTCATACGGATTATTTTTTGTTGCTTGTCCATTTGATCCTAAGCAACTGCCATGATCAGAGAAGAAAACGACGAGAGTATTATCTGCAAGGCCCTGTTTTTCTAATTCATCGACAATGCGACCAAATTGCTCATCAACACCGTTGACCATTGCCATATATTCTTTGAAATATTGAGGCCCATAACCTTCTTGATATTCACTGTCCCACTGTACATTAGGACGTGTATTTAACTCTTTTGATGTTTTACCTTGATAAGCATCGAGGTATTTTTTCGGTACTTGATCATAAGGAGAGTGAGGTGGGTTCATTGAAACCACTAATGCAAATGGTTTTGAATTATCTCTAAATTGATTATTTTCATTTTTGAGGAACTTGATTGCCATATCGGCTTCATGTTCAGGCCCCCATTGATCGATATAAATCGGTTTATCACGAGGTGTATCGTTTGCCCAATACATCGGTTTCAAGTGTAAGTCATAAGTACCATAAGAGTACCAAAAATCAAAACCATGACGCCTATCTGGAGCAGCCCATTCATTCCAATAACGACCTTCCATTGGATTATTGTAACTTTCAATAAAAGGCTCATAGGGAGCATCAAGGTGCCATTTGCCAATATACCCAGTGCTATAATCTAAGGATTTAAGTACGTCAGACCAGCATTTTGCGTAAGGAGACAAGTCAATACCTACTTTTCCACCGTAATCATGGGCATTACCTGTGATACCATTACGCACAGGGTACTGACCTGTCATAAACATGCCTCGAAAAGGGGAGCATAGAGGGTAATTTGATGCCATTTGTGTCATTACTTTGGCTTGTTTGGCAAATTTATTAAGATTTGGTGTAATCGATGGATCTTCCCCCATAAACTGTAGAGCATGGGCTCGCATTTCATCAGGAAAAACAATTAATAAGTTAGGTGCATTTTCTGGTCGAGTGCGTTTGCTTGCTGTAAAGTCACCTGAAGTAGCAAGAGCAGGTGTAGAAACAGAGATTGCAGCCCCACTGGCGGCAAGACCTTTGATAAAAGTTCTACGGGAAACAGTCATTGCTTCCTCCTATTTTACGTTTGCTTTCGAATTGGTGGTATTTATCTTATTTATACTTTTATGTAAGATCAAAAAGTAAGTTAACGAAAGATCTAGAATTGAAGGAGAGATCACAGAATGGTGTCAAATTGTAAGCAATTTGATAGAGAAAAGTCGGGTTCAAATATTGTTAATAATTATGAGTTAATTTATAAAATATTAGTAACCGATTGATTTTTAATTAGTTTTATATATAAATTGATTTTTGTTATAAATAATACTCATTATCACTGTTCGATATCGTAACTCATTGAAGAATACATATGCGTACTTTTTCTTTCATTTGTTTTCATTATCCACTAATTACCCACCATGCTTTTCCTTGAAATTGAAAATTTTCAACAATATTCATACCTAATTTTTGATGTGCTTTTAGCGAGCGGATGTTTTCACTATTAATAAATGCAATCGGGCGACCACCTTGTAACGCACCAATATATTGGTAAAGCTCGGTTAATAGCGATTTTCCGCGGTATGATTTATCAATACATACAGGACCGTAAAACCAATTATGGTATGTAAGGCTAGGAAAACGTCGATTAATTTCTTGAGCAATAGGTGGAAGAGAAAAAGAACTGACCGGAAAGCTGAAAACAACCGCTATAATCTGTTCTTGGTCAGTTGCGACTATGGCATTGGTACTACTTTGGTACATAGCTTCAACTTTATCGTGTGGATAATCACCATATAATCCACCTTGCTGTGACTGTGAGTTTTCTTGTAGTAATGAAGTCACTGCTTTGATATCAGCGAAGGTCATTTTTCGTAATGGATAACTCATGTTGTGTCTCTTTTAGTCATGGAGAATTATGTCATTATAGGAAAAATGTCACTATCACAAAAGGGAATAAAAACAGAAGATAAGCTTATCTTTTTAATAAGTGTTATGCATTTATTTTATTTAGAAAAATATTGTTAAGCAGCAATAAGGATACTACTGCTTAAATAATAAAAAACTTTCTTATTAAGAGGTGAGGTTAATTAATAAGATCACCAGCCATAAGCTAATCCGCCACCAAAAATAAGCTCTTGTTCACTATTAATTGATGAGTTAAATCGAAATGCTATATCGTTATTTGGCTGATATTGGATACCTCCAGCAAGTGCTATGCCAGTACGATAATTACTAATACCGAGGCCACCACTAAAAGTATGATGAGTAAGATAAGGAATATTGGTCATGGCAATTGAGGAAGCAATACCTGCATAGACTTTTTTTTCTAATGAAATAACTTTTTTATCCAGTGCTTCAATTGCATCGGTAATTGATGCTTGGCGTCTTCGATAATAATCATCAAACTCATGGATGTTTTTTTTGATGGTGTTTAAGTTATTATTAGTTTGATTTCTAAAAACATTTATTTGGCTATCAGTTAACCTTTTATTTTTACTAAGTAGTGCTTTTGTTTGTGCCAGATTGACTGCATCAGTATTATTTTTACCTTCACTGACATTGGTGAGTCGTGCTGTTTGTTTCTCTTCACTATTACCAAATGAAACCGTATTTTCCTCATTGGCTAATGCACCATAACCAATAGCAACCGAACGAGTATTGGTGGCTTGGCTATTGATACCTATAGCAGTGGCACCGTTGCCGGATGCTTGACTATTGTCACCGAGTGAAAAACGGGCAAGATTATCATGGTTGGGAGTTAGTGAATTATCTATATTTGATGTTGGTAAGGTATTAGCGTAAGAGAGAGTAGGGAATAAAAAAGACACTAAAAATATTTTTTTTAATAGCATGTTATTCGTCCTGTAATGGATAACAGAGTTGCCAATAAATGCTAAATGATTCTTTTTCTCATCACAATCTAGAATAAATGAAATCACTCTTAAAATTAATTTTGTTTAATATAGCATGCTATTTAATTTATTTTTATTAATTATTATTTATTCTATTTTTAATAAAACCGCACCTTATATAAGATGCAGTTTTAAATAATATGTTAATGGCTCTTTTTTCTAAAAGCGAATGCAACTGAAAGTGCTTGTAGTAAACATAATGTTGAGGTTTGAGAACGAAACATTTTTATTTGTGCTTCTTTTACAGTTAAACAAACATCACTTAGACTTGCTAATGGGCTTATGGGGCTATCTGTTACAATAATTTGTTTAGCCTCTTTATAAGCTGCAATCTCACACATTTTTTGCATTTCTTCTGAATAAGGGTGGAAATGGATGCCAAACAGCACATCTCTATGTGTAATATTCCTAAGTTGTTCTTTATACATTCCCCCTAGGCAATTAACAAAGACGGTTTCACAAGGGATATGAGAAAGCGCGTGAAAAAAATAGCTCGCAGCACTAAAAGAATGGTGAAAACCACCTATATAGATAGTTTCTGCATACTCAAGTAGTTGTATAGTTTTATTTAACATATCCTTATGGGTTTGATGAGCTAACTGTTGCAAAGCGTGGCTATTGGCTTGTGCAAACTCTTGCAGAATATAATCTGGCTCATTTAAGTTTGGTGGTTCCTTTTTGTATTGCTGCTTATAGGTTAATTTTTCATTGTCCATTTCACCCATTAAATGACGTTGAAATAAAAGTTTCATTTCATTAAATCCTTTGAAATGAAATGCATTGGCAAAACGGATTAATGTTGATGGAGGAACATTTGCTTTATCTGCAAGGATCGCGATTGTATCAAATGCTACACTGTTTTTATTATCCAAAAGATAATGTGCAACCTGCTGTAGCCTTTTACTTAATCCATTATAGCGGGAGCGAACTTGTTCCTGTAGTTCATTCAGATTTGTTGCAGTAGACATAGTGCCCTCAATAAAAATACGGCTACAATTGTAGTGTTTTTTCAAGTCAAATTGAATGTTTTTAGTTAATAACTATTAAAATGAAATCATGAGTTAATTTTAATTAAATAAATAACCTAAAGGTAATTATTCAATGTTAAAATCTCTATTAGTGTTAAAAGTAAGATGGTTTATTATCATAATGTGAAACTATTTTTTTGAGTTTAACTTTGGGTGAAATAATTATTTCAAGTCTAAAGTAAAACCCATTATATTATTTTAAGTCTTATGGTGGGCTATTTTTTATTTGTGATTGTGTTTTTTAATTAATTTTAAATTTAATTTATTGCCATATTTTAAGTTGTTTTGTTGGTGTTTATTACTAATTTAAAATAGATTAGTGTTTTTGTGCGCAATGGCTAACATTTATAATAGGTTACTTGCCTTATTAGATAATAATAGTAACTTATTGCTATCTTTATTTTAAATTATTTTGAAGGCTTAGATTGTTGTATGGATAGTGAGGATGTTTGGTTTTATTTCTTGATGTGTTATTTTCATGAACACTATTCTGAACTTATTTCAGTTATTTTTATTATTAGCTTTATTGGAATTATTTGGGGTATTATTCATGAAATGCGCTGGCTATCTGTTTTTTTTACACTACCGCTGTTAATTTTTGTGGTTGGACTCATTTTTTCTAATTCTTGAGTTTAGGCGATGTTAAGTAAATCATATATAGCTTTGTAAATTTTTTCGATATTAAAATTAACTGACTCGCCTATTTATTCTCACTTCATTCGCTACTTTTCTTTTATCGTAACAATATTAATACAGTAACAATATTAAGTTAATTTTTTGTTACACCTTCGACTTTACTGTTACATAAATCGCCTATATACTGTTTTTTGTATATATTATAATCAATAATTATATTGATAAATTAATCAATAAGGCAACTAATAAGCGATAATGACTCATTGATTATTATTGAAAAAGATAAACAAATAATTTGTTGAATTTTAGACTAACATTTTATATTTAATCTACTAATATAGTTAACGGCTTGTTAATAAAATATCGATTGAGGATCATTATGCAGTGGCGGAATACATCTACTCGCTATGGGCACTTGTCGCTTCTTTTACATTGGGGGACAGCATTAACCGTCTATGGCATGTTTGCCCTAGGATTGTGGATGGTAAATTTAGGCTATTACGATAGCTGGTATCATTCAGCCCCTGAAATACATAAAAGTATAGGGATAATTCTATTTATTGTTCTTCTTTTCCGAGCAATTTGGCGTTGGATTTCTCCTCCACCAACAGCATTATCCAGCTATAGCCGACTTACTCGCATTAGTGCCCATGTAGCTCATATACTGTTATATCTAATTTTATTTGCCATCATTATAAGTGGCTATTTAATTTCTACTGCTGATGGGCAGCCAATATCTGTATTCGATTGGTTCTCAGTACCTGCTGTTTTCACAGGGGAAGGGGAGCAAGCTGATTTAGCCGGTGATGTACATCTTTATTTAGCCTGGGCGGTTGTTGTGTTATCGCTATTACATGCCGCGGGTGCATTAAAACATCACTTTATAGATAAAGATATTACATTGAAACGTATGCTTGGCATAAAAACACAATAATTAAATTTATATTACCCTGTTAATAACAATATTATGATTATGGAGAGAACAATGTTTAAGAAGGCGTTATTGAGTTTAACTGCAGGTGCATTATTATTTAATGCTAGTTCAGCATTAGCGGCTGATTATCAAATTGATAAACAAGGGCAACATGCTTTTGTGCAATTTCGTATCCAACACTTAGGTTATAGCTGGTTATACGGCACATTTAAAGATTTTGATGGAAGCTTCACTTACGATAAAGAAGATCCTTCAAAAGATAAAGTCGATGTTGTGATTAAAACGGGTAGTTTAGATACTAATCACGCTGAACGTGACAAACACTTACGTAGTGCTGATTTTTTTAACGTCAGTAAATATCCTGAAGCTAAGTTTGTCTCAACCAAAGTGACTCGTGATGGTGAAAATTATACGGTGACGGGTGATTTAACACTTAATGGCGTTACAAAACCAATTTCACTAAATGCAAAATTAATTGGTGAAGGTACTGATCCGTGGAAAGGGTATCGCGCTGGTTTTGAAGCAACAGGTAAAGTTAATCTGAAAGAGTTTAACTTTAAATCAGATTTAGGACCAAAATCGCAAGAAGCAGAATTAATCATCTCTGTTGAAGGCGTGAAAAAAAATTAAACGTAGTGAATATTGATAAGCAATAATTTGCGATATCACCTAATAGATTAAAAACTGATGCTTTTAGCATCAGTTTTTTTTTTACTTAAGATACGTAACTTGTCTTATACTTACTTAAGAAAATTTATGTAAGATAGATAAATCGTTATTAATTATTAGAGAGTTTATTTTTTATAAGTGATAAGAAAGTGGTCAAAATGAGGAAAATAAGATTAAGCTTATCTAATAATTTAAAGGTGAAAAATTATGCTAAAAAAATTACGACATACTTTATTAAGTACATTAATTATTTCAGGTACCTTCTTAGGTAGTATAACTACGGCGCAAGCTTGTACCCGAGTTGTTTATTTAGGTGAAAATAACCAAATAATTACTGCTCGTTCTATGGACTGGAAATACGAAATTGGTACTAATTTATGGATATTCCCTCAAGGAATGCAACGTTCTGGTGAGGCTGGTGATAATTCAATTCAATGGCAATCAAAATATGGCAGTGTGATTGCATCAGGTTATGATATTTCTACTACTGATGGTATTAATGAAAAAGGATTAGTAGCTAATTTATTATGGCTTGCTGAATCAGATTACCCAAGTTATTCCAAAGATAAGCCTGCAATGGCTATTTCTGCATGGGCACAATATGTATTAGATAATTTTGCTACTGTTGAAGAGGCGGTAACTGCTTTAAAAGATGAGCCTTTTATTGTCTTAACAGACAAAGTACCCGGACAGGATAGAGTCGCAACGTTACATTTATCATTGTCTGACAGTTCTGGTGATAGCGCAATTATTGAATATATTGATGGTCAACAGGTGATCCACCATAGCCGAAAATATCAAGTGATGACTAACTCCCCTATATTTTCTGAACAGTTAGCATTAAATAGCTATTGGCAGCAGATTGGTGGTACGGTAATGTTACCGGGTACTAATAGAGCATCGGATCGTTTTGCAAGAGCCTCTTTTTATATTAATGCTATTCCTAAATCGCAATCGAGCAAAAAATCACTTGCCAGTGTATTTGGGGTGATCCGCAATGTTTCGGTGCCTTATGGATTAAGTACCGTAGAATCTCCAGAAATATCATCGACTCGTTGGAGAACTGTCGCTGATCATAAAAATCAGCTCTACTTTTTTGAATCTGCATTATCACCAAATACTTTTTGGGTTGATTTGAAACAAATTGATTTTTCAAAAGAAACAGGAAAAGTGATGATGTTAGCGTTAGGCCAAGAGCAGTCAACGATTTATTCAGGAGATGCAAGCTCTCAGTTTAAGCCAGCGAAACCTTTTAAATTTAAAGGGTTAGAAAATATACCAATACAAAATTAATAGAAATTAGATAAAAATGAAGTTATCGGCAGTCGTTAATTTTATGGAGACATCGTCTTTTAGCAGAAAGATGATGTCTTTCTTATTGATCTTGAATAGTCTTTTTATTATTTACTCGATATTACTTTCTCGTGGTGTTTATCTTGATTGGGAAATACACGGTTTTGCTGACTGGCTAAAATCGTTAGGTATATTGAAATTACTTGATATTCCTAAAGTGATGTTAGCGAGTGCACTTATTTTGCTCTCTTTCTTTATGTATATGGGGGCGCGGATTGCGTGGTGCGTTTCATTAATATTATTAGTGACGATCGTTTTTTTAGATGTCGCGGTTTATCACCAAGCTGGTACTCAAGCCTATACTTCATTAGCATTAGCCATTGTATTGGTTATCAGCCGGCGTGCTTTTCCTCATCATAGCTTAACCAGTGCCGGTTTTGTTGCTTTTATCTGTACGATTTCGCTACTGTGTTTCTCTATGTTAGGCAGCCTCTATATTGGTGATGAATTTAAACCACATATCACAACGTTAATGGATGCTTTTTATTTTTCCATTGTCTGTATGACAACACTTGGTTTTGGCGATATCGTTCCTATCTCAAGTAATGCGAGAATGTTTACCCTAACAGTGGTTATTTTGGGGATCACTGTTTTTACGACTTCTATTGTTTATGTGATGGGATTTTTGGCTCGTGGTACTCGCGATATTGTGAAGAAAAGGATCGCTAAAATGCATGATCATTTTATTATTATTGGCTCTTCAATGTTGGCAGCACAATTAGAGAAAGGGCTTAGAGAGCAAGGTAAACCGGTTATTGCGATTTGTTCGGATAAAAAGCAAGCCATGTATGATAAAGAAGCCAATATTATTGAAGGTGATCCAACCAATGTAAAAACATTACAAACGGCAAATATTCGCCAAGCGAGTTGGGTGGCGACGTTATCTGAAAGTGATGCGGAAAATACCTTTATTTTATTAACTATTCAAGAGTGTCCAGACCTTCAAGCGAAATTAATCACTATCATTAATAAAGATGAGAATAGAGAAAAAATAAGTCGATTACGTCCAGATATGCTGTTGTCTTTAGCTTCGTTAGGCAAAGAAATTATGATGAAAGTCCTTTGTGGTGAATCTATTAATTCGTCTGATGTTACTGATTTATTAATCAATAAATATTTAAAATAATGTATGTCAAAAATCACCCTTTACCTAAGAGAGTGATTGCAATAAGATGTATTTAAAATGCATCTTAAGAGAGGTTGAATTATGGAACTTGTTACGTATAAAACGCTACCTGAATGGCACTTAACAGCGATCCCTTTAGCATTATTAGAGCGTCATAACACAAAAGAAGGCACTTATGCGCAAATGCGGATATTACAAGGGAGTATGACATTTGTGCTATTTAAGGATGATGGAGAACAAGTGTTCTTAGAGTGTGATAGCGAAAATCAGCCTCCGCTTATTCAACCTCAGCAATGGCATAAAATCGATAAAGCGAGTGATGATGTACTTTGCCAGCTCTCTTTTTTATGCACTCCCGAAGATAAATTTTTTAAAGAAAATGATTTGTCATTACCTCATTCAGAAGTGCGTTATATGGCAACATTGACTACCCCATGTAAAGTGCTTGATTTAGGCGCAGGACGTGGTCGTAATAGCTTCTATTTAGCATTACAAGGTTATGATGTGACCGCATTAGATATTAATGCCGCTCATATTGATGCGATTGAAGCCGTCAAAGCTAAAACCGGTTTAGCGATCAAAAGCGGCTTATATGATATTAATGAAGCAGCATTAAATGAGAAATACGATATTATTATTTCTACTGTGGTTTTGATGTTTTGCCAGCGTCAACGTATCGCAGATATTATTAAAAATATGCAGGAGTGTACAAATCCTGAGGGGATTAATGTCATTGTTTGCCCTGTTGAAACAGCAAATAGTGGATCTGATGAAGTTCCTTTCAAAACCTTCTTGCGCCAAGGTGAATTAGCGGATTATTACCAAGGCTGGGATATTATTAAATATAATGAAAATCCAGGGCATCTACATAAAACTGATGCTAATGGTAATCGTATTCAACTTAATTTTGCGACATTAATTGCGCGTAAAAAATAATAAATAGATGGTGAGAAAAAATACCCTCGTTAGATCACAGCGAGGGTATTTTAGTATTTGAAAACTATAGGGGCTCTTTGGGAGCCTCTGTTTTTTCTTTGGCTTCTGAGCGTTGTAGTATTCTTTCGAGTAGAACCGTATAAATAGGTCGACCGCCTAATAATTGCGCCAGCATGGTTGCGCCAAGACAGGTAATTATCATCGGCAAAATAAGTTGATAGTTATCGGTCATTTCTAGAACTAACACAATCCCAGTTAGTGGTGCTCTCACCGTTGCGGCAAATAAAGCACCCATTCCAGCAATAGCAAAAGTGCCAATTTGAATTTGATAATCGGGGAAAAGATAGGTTGCCATTAATCCAAAAGCGCTACCAAAGAGTGTGCCTAAGGCTAATGTGGGGGCAAAAATTCCTCCTGGTGCTCCGGAGGAGAAGCTGATAATGGTGGTGATGGTGCGTAACACAAAAAATATTAGCAGTGCAGTTAACGAATATCCTCCGGCACTTAATGCAGGAATAATACTAAAACCGCCTCCGGTTATTTCAGGAATAATCAACGCAAGTAAACCACATGCACCACCAATCACGCCACCGGCTAAAACAAAACGTGAGGTTTTATCTTGATAAAAATGTTGGAATTGTGTTTGAACATAAAATAGTAATTTACTAAAAATAACCCCAACAACACCAAATAACATTCCTAACACTAAATAGAGCCACAGTGTATTCATCGGCGCTGAAGAAAATTTACCTATCTGTATTACGCCTCCTTCACCATTAATTAGGCGAAATACAATACAAGACATGATCACGCCAATGAAGACGGATTTAATAGAGATAAGATTATATTTAAATTGTGGTCTCATCTCTTCAATAATAAATAGAATGCCTGCCAAGGGAGCATTAAAGGCAGCCGTTAAACCGGCAGCAGCACCTGTGGCTAATAGTGTTTGGCGTGTTCCTTTATCTTTAACGCGAGAGACATCATTAACGAGTTGACCAATATTAGCCCCTAGTTGCACGGTGGGGCCTTCACGACCAAGTACCATACCTGAGCCTAAGGTACCGATACTGGCTATAAATTTTACTGGTAATACCCGCCACCAACGAACTGGCCGAATATCTATCATTGCCCCTTCAATTTCCGGTATACCTGAACCACCAGATTCTGGAGAAAACTTCTTCACTAAGTAGTAGCCACTCATGGCTAAAAGAGAGGAAACAAGTAACGTGCCAATAGCCAAAAGATAAGGGTTGGTTAATGCCTCAGCTAATTTAGCTTGTCTTAAATGAATGACCCAGCCAACGGCTTTTTCAAATAGTACCCCAATTAATCCGGCTAACGTACCGATAATGGCGGAAAGAATAAGCGTTTTCACCGGGGCAAGGTTAGTTTCTTTCGCTTTTCTAAACCAATTAAAGCGTTGTTGATTTTGCGATTTTTTGATCGTGTTTCGCTGATACATAATTTATGTTTTATATATAAATAACAATGTATCTAATAATAGCGTAATTTAATCATCAAGTGATATTTCTCACATAATGTAATCAATTTCATAATTAGTTGATTTTTTTTCTAGCATATTTCCTTTTTTTCATCTTTAGTGTATCTGATAACAAAAAATATATATTTACATAACATTTGGATAAAAAGGGTAACGTATGGATTTCATCACAAATATATTAAGCGCTATTAATGGCGTGGTGTGGGGAGTACCGATGTTAGTCGGTATTCTAGGCATCGGTCTATTTATGCAGTTTAGACTCTCTTTTCTGCCAATTAGAAAATTAGGTACAGGATTTAAACTCTTATTTGAGAAAAATGATAAAAGAGGTGAGGGGCAAATCTCACCTTTTAATGCATTAATGACGGCGCTTTCTGCCACTATCGGTACGGGCAATATTGCTGGAGTCGCTACAGCGGTTGTATTAGGTGGACCGGGAGCGCTATTTTGGATGTGGATGACTGCTTTAGTCGGTATGGCGACTAAATATTCAGAAGCTGTGTTAGCGGTACGTTTTCGTGAGGTTGATAAATACGGCAACTACGTTGGCGGACCGATGTATTATATTAAAAACGGTTTAGGTAAAAAATGGCTTTGGTTAGGAACGCTATTTGCTATTTTTGGTAGTTTTGCCGGCTTCGGTATAGGTAATACGGTACAGGCAAACTCAGTGGCGGATGTTTTGCAAAGTAATTTTGGTATTTCTACCACAGTGACAGCAATTGCATTAGTTATTTTAGTCGGTGCTGTATTAATTGGTGGAATTAAGCGTATTGCTGATGTTGCCGGTAAATTAGTGCCCATTATGACAGTGGGGTATTTTGGGGCAGGGATTGTCGTACTCGCACTGAATATTACTGCTATTCCTGATGCATTTATGTTGATTGTAAAATCTGCTTTCACACCGGTTGCTGCGCAAGGTGGGTTTGCTGGTGCGGCTGTTTGGGCGGCAATACGTTTTGGTGTTGCACGAGGTGTATTCTCCAATGAAGCAGGATTAGGTAGTGCACCCATTGCTCATGCGACAGCCAAAACACAAAACCCGATCCGTCAAGGCTTAATTGCCATGTTGGGGACTTTCATTGATACCATTATTGTCTGTTCTGTCACCGGATTAACGATTGTGATCACCGGACAGTGGCTGACAGGGCAAAGTGGGGCAACACTTACTGCAAGTTCGTTCTCTATGGCTATCCCTGGAGGTAACTATATTGTTGCGATCGCACTGGCTGTTTTTGCTTTTACCACTATTTTAGGTTGGAGCTATTACGGTGAGAAATGTGTGCAATATCTATTTGGACCGAAAGCCATTATGCCTTTTCGTATTGCATGGTTAATTGCCTTGCCAATTGGCGCGACTCAATCCTTAGAATTTGTTTGGTTACTTGCTGATACATTAAATGCGATGATGGCTATTCCTAACTTAATTGCATTAGCACTGCTGAGTCCCATCGTTTATCGTCTAACAAAAGACTATATAAAAGATGTTAATGCGGTTGATATTGATCTAAATGAACAAGTGAATTCTGTAAGCAAAAAAGAAGCAGAAGCGGAATAAACGCGTTTGTTTATCTAAGGCTAAATGACCATCTAAACGAATAACCGTATGTGAGCAGTTAATATTAGATATTAAGAAAAGCGCATACGGTTTTTTGTTGTTTACAGCAAATAAAAAGCCTTCTGGGGAGAAGGCTAAGAGATGAGTATAGATAATTATATTTATAAGAATATGCTTAACTAGAGGTTAATTATTCTTTGGTACTAATGAAGATGTTTTTCACTTGGCTGTAGGCATCTAACATCATTTTATGCGTTTCACGACCTAAGCCTGATTTTTTATAACCGCCAAATGGTGCATGGGCAGGAAGTTCATGATAAGTATTTACCCACATACGGCCAGTTCTAACGGCTTTTGCAACTCGTAGTGCGCGGTTAATATCTTGAGTCCAGACACCACCACCAAGGCCATATTCAGAGTCATTAGCCATTTCAATAACATCTTCTTCATTATCAAATGGGATCACACATAATACAGGGCCAAAAATTTCTTCACGTGCGACACGCATTTGGTTTGTGGCATTGATAATAATGGTTGGGCGAACAAAAAAGCCATCATCAAACCCTTCACCCGTAATACGCTCACCTCCTGTGAGTATGGTTGCACCTTCTTTTTTGGCCAGCTCAACATAACCTAAAATGGTATCCATTTGCGCTTGGCTGACTTGGGTACCCATTTGTGTATTAGGATCAAGTGGATCACCAACACGGATACGCTCAAATTCTGCTTTTAACTCTTTTAAGAATGCGTCATGAATATCTCTATGTAAGAATAAACGGGAGCCAGATTCACAGGCCTGTCCTTGGTTCATTAATATCGCTAATGCGGAATATTTAACGGCTTTTTTCATATTCGCATCAGGGAAGACGATATTGGCTGACTTACCCCCCAATTCTAAAGTGGCTGGTACCATTTTTTTCGCCGCCGCAGCTGCAACGGTATAACCTACATTGGTTGAACCGGTAAATGCTAGTTTATCAATGTCTTGGTGTTCTAGAATAGCTTGTCCAGCAACAGATCCACGACCAGTAACAATATTTATAACACCGGCTGGTAATATTTCATTTAAAATACGACCTAGCTCTAATAATGAAAGTGAGGTGAGTGTGGCTGGATTAATAACAACGGTATCTCCAGCGGCGATGGCAGGGGCTAATTTCCAAGCAGCCATTAATAATGGAAAATTCCATGGAATAATTTGTCCAACGACACCAATGGGCTCACGAATAACAAGACTCAGGGTATTTTCGTCTAAGACAGCACTTTCATCGGTATGAGAGCGTATCACGCCTGCAAAATATCGAAAATGGTCAATAGAGGCGGGTAAATCGATGTTTTTCGATTCATTGAGTGGTTTACCGTTATCAAGAGACTCAATCCAAGCAAAACGTTCTTGCTCTTGTTCTAAACGGTCAGCAATTTTTAATAATAGCGCTTGGCGTTGAGCAGGAGAGGTTTTACGCCAATGATCAAAAGCTTTACGAGCCGCTTTTACAGCAAGATCAACGTCTTCAGCTGTACCTGATGGATATTCACTTAATAACTCACCGGTTGCGGGACTATAGGTTTTGGTCGTTTGTTGCGATGTACTGGATACCCATTCGCCGCCGATTAACATTTTGTAGCTTTCTAAGGGACGAAATTCGGATGGAACATTATTTAATTTAATCATTTTTAATCTCCAGTGTAGGGGGAGTATCGTCAAATTCTATAGTTTCATTTCGTAATACTCGTACTATTAAAATATATCAATTGTAGTAATTTTATTAGCTATTGATGCAATAGGTAATATTAACTATCAAAAATAATAAATAGATATTATATATACAATGAGAACTAATTAATTTAATCGATTCATCTCACTCTTTTTTAGCTGAGATGTAACAAAATCATCCCGTGCGACACTGCAACATTTCTTCTCAATTTCCCTTATAAGAAAAGCCCTTTACTTTGTTTACTCACCCTCTTACGAGGTGTGAAGCCAAATCAACAGAAAAAAAAGCAAGCTCTTAAGCACAGCAATAAATTGCGTTAGATCAAACATGGCGCAGATTATTTCATCTGACACTTTTCCTACTATAAAAATGGCGTATTCTTATGTTGCATATTTAATGCAACTTATAAAAATAAAGCGTCATCTTATAGAAGGAATTCGATATGTATTGTGTGCAATGTGAACAAACAATGAGAACACCTGTTGGTAATGGTTGTGCCTATGCACAAGGTATGTGCGGTAAAACAGCAGAAACCTCTGATCTACAAGACTTGTTGGTGGCAGTATTAGAAGGGCTGTCAGCATGGGCATTAGCTGCGCGTAGTGTTGATATTATTGATCACGATATAGACAGCTTTGCGCCACGGGCTTTCTTCTCGACGTTAACCAATGTTAATTTTGATTCTGAACGTATTGTTGGATATGCCAAAGAGGCTATTTATTTACGTGAAAGCTTAAAATCACGTACGTTAGCCAAAAATGCAGCCATCCAAGTCGCTCATCCTAAAGCCGAAATTCAATTAGAAGGCAACGACTTAGCCAGTCTACAGAAACAAGCCCAACGCTTTGCATTAAATAATGATAAAGCGCAAGTGGGGGATGATCTGCATGGTTTACGTATGCTTTGCTTGTATGGCTTAAAAGGTGCCGCTGCTTATATGGAGCATGCTCATGTTTTAGGCCAGTACGATGATGAAATTTATGCTGAATATCATCGTTACATGGCATGGTTAGGTACCGATCCTGCGGATATGAATGAGTTGCTAGACAATGCAATGGGCATTGGTCAAATGAACTTTCGTATTATGGCGTTATTGGATAAAGGTGAAACTCAAGCTTATGGTGATCCAACCCCTGTTTCCGTTAATGTACGCCCAGTAGCAGGTAAAGCTATTTTAATTTCAGGCCATGATCTGAAAGATTTACAGATGCTACTTGAACAGACCGAAGGTAAAGGCATTAATGTTTATACGCATGGTGAAATGTTACCCGCCCATGGTTATCCAGAGCTGAAAAAATATAAACACTTAGTCGGTAACTATGGAAGTGGTTGGCAGAATCAACAAAGTGAATTTGCCAAATTTCCTGGCCCTGTGTTAATGACATCTAACTGTATTATTGATCCTAATGTGGGGAACTATGGCGATCGTATTTGGACGCGTAGTATTGTTGGTTGGCCGGGTGTGAAACACATTAAAGGTGATGATTTCTCTGAAATGATTGAGCAAGCGCTCTCTTTAGAGGGATTTCCGTACAGTGAAATTGAACACTTAATTACTGTTGGATTTGGTCGTCAAACACTCTTAAATGCGGCTGATACAGTGATTGATTTAGTTTCACAGAAAAAACTTCGTCATGTCTTCTTAGTTGGGGGATGTGATGGTAGTCGTGGTGAACGTAGCTACTATACCGATCTTGCTCGTGCCATTCCCCAAGATTGCTTAATTATGACATTAGCTTGTGGTAAATATCGCTTTAATAAACTTGATTTTGGCACATTAGAGGGCTTACCGCGCTTACTTGATGTGGGTCAGTGTAACGATGCCTACTCTGCGATTATGCTAGCGGTTAATCTTGCAGAAAAATTAGGTTGTGGTGTAAATGATTTACCCCTGTCCTTGATTTTGTCGTGGTTTGAACAAAAAGCGATTGTTATTTTATTAACCCTACTCTCATTAGGGGTAAAAAATATTTATACTGGGCCGACTGCGCCTGCATTTTTAACCGATAATTTACTCGCAATACTTAATGAAAAATTTGGTATGCGTGCGATCACCACGCCAGAACAAGATCTTCAAGAAATTCTTTCTGCTTAATTTATTTATTCATCATCATTGCCGAAGCCTAAAGGCTTCGGTAAGGAAGCAATATCCATGACGATGCCAACAGCTCTTTGTCCTAATCGTATGCAAGTTCACTCTATCCATCAGGAAACCCCGGAAGTGTGGACACTGAATTTAATTAACCATGATTTTTATCGCTATAAACCCGGCCAATTTGCACTAGTTAGTATTAATAATAGCGATGAAACGATGCGAGCTTATACGCTCTCGTCTTCTCCGGGATTAAGTCCTTTTGTCTCTTTAACGGTTCGTCGTATCGACAATGGGGTGGGGTCAACGTGGTTAACATCCCAAGTTAAACCGGGTGATTATCTCTGGCTATCAGATGCGCAAGGGGAGTTCACCTGTGCAGATAGAGAAGGAACGCGTTATTTAATGCTCGCTGCGGGGTGCGGTGTGACCCCTATTATGTCGATGACGCGTTGGTTGTTAAATAATCAACCTAAAGCGGATATCACGGTCATTTTTAATATTCGCGAACAGAGCCAATTTATTTTTGAAAAAGAGTGGTTAGAGTTGGCTAATGCTTATCCCTATAATCTCAATTTTATTATGATGCCTAAATTACCGGATGATAAGGGAATTTTTAGTGGACGTATTTCACAAGAAAAACTAGCCGCTTTAGTGCCGGATATTGCCAGTCGTACTGTTATGTGTTGTGGGCCTAATAGTTATATGGAAGATACTGCGCGTTTTGCCAAAAATCTTGGTGTTTGTGCAGAGAATATTTTTATGGAACGTTTTGGTGATGAGCCAATGTGTGTTGATGAAGCACAACAACTTACTATGACTATTCGTCATCCGTTAAAGCAAATTAACGTACCGGTGGGGATGACATTATTAACAGCGATGGAAGAAAACAGTGTTCCTGTTTTGGCTGCTTGTCGTGCTGGAGTGTGTGGTAGCTGTAAAACACGCATTGTGAAAGGTGATTATGAGGTCACCAGCACCAGTACGTTAACTGCTGATGAGATAGCACAAGGTTATGTTTTAGCCTGTAGTTGTCGATTAACAGGTGATGTTGAACTAGCCTAATCATTCATTTTATTATCTATTCTTTATCTATCCTTCTATTTTACCCCGCTAATTTATTAGCGGGGTTTTTTGTTATTATTTTTAAAAAGAGAGTTTATTTATTCAATATAATATATAACACGTAAAGCTATAATGAATTAAATATTTATTTTACTTAATTAGCAGTTTACTGATACACATTCTGCTATTATTTAATTTATGATAGGGAAAGGGGGGATATATGAGAAAATTGTTATTTATTTGTTTATTTACTGTCATACTTTCTGGTTGCGAAAAAAATCAAACCCTAGATGGCTCTAATGTTGAGTCATTACGAATATCGATTGTAGAAATGCGCAATTCATTACCGCTTGAAGAGCAGCAACGCTTTGATGAAGCAATAGAATTAGCCATGCTAAATGATATTAATTTTAATGATTTAGTCATTGCTGGGCGCAATAAAAATGCTGATATGATCACGCGAAAAATGTGTCAATCGTTAGATGGTAAAACAGTCAATGAGATCTTCTCACAAGCTGAAGAAATAAAAGTACAAAAATTAGCATTAAAATAATCAATTAATAACCAATTTATTTAAAACTATTTTATTCATCTCTATTTGAGGTGAGTATTTAATTAATGATGTAAAAAATAAGCGATTTAAGATTTATCAATAGAACTTAAACAAAACTACGATGAGACTTTTCATTATAATGTGAGTGGTTATAATGCGCGCCGCATTCGCAAGAAAAGTGCAGTATCTCGTTAGGCGAGGCTCCTATACAAACACAGGTTACTGATCTGACGACGTCGAGAGACGCCCAAGATTAGGACAAGATATATCGACCGAAGGTATATCTCCATGTAACTTCCAGTATTCATCGGATACGTTGTATAGTGCTAAAACCGAGACGTGTAGATAGCTTTTGCATTCTCGCATCTGGTTTCGCCCCTATTGAGAACTGATTTGCTAAACACAAACAGTCATAGGGAACCAAAAAAATGAAATTTACTCCTCAACATAAAATGGATGCTGCATTAATGGCAGGCGCATCCTTAAACACACCCAATAATCATTCAATACAAGAGCAACATCATCGTTTAAAAGATGATGCTACCGTTAGTGCTTATATGAGCCAGAATTATATTTCTGTTTCTGTCGCAGATTCGGTTGAACATGTAAAAGCACAGCTGGTTAATGACTTAAAAGATGAATTAATTCCGACTTATCTGTATGTCGTAGATAAAGATAATTATCTTAACGGTATTTTGCCGGTTAAATCATTACTACTTGCTGATAATGGGCTTTTTGTTTCGGATATTATGCGCCAAACATTTTTCTCAGTTTCACCAGAGCAAAGCCGACATGATGTTTATCAGTTAATTAGCCAAAGTGGTTTAGACAGTGTACCTGTGATGCATTTTGGTAAGTTAGTTGGTGTATTACGACCTCAAGATATTGCTGATTTAATTGAAGATGAAAATACGCTAGATGCACAAATGCAGGGAGCAACGTCGCCATTAGAACAACCTTATTTAGAGACAAGTCCGGTCACTTTGTGGCGTAAACGTGTTGTCTGGCTATTAATGCTGTTTATTGCTGAAGCTTATACCAGTACGGTGTTACATGCTTTTGAAGACAGACTTGAAGCTGCTATCTCTTTAGCTTTCTTTATTCCATTATTAATTGGTACTGGTGGCAATAGCGGTACACAAATTACCTCAACATTAGTACGTGCCATGGCATTAGGTGAGGTGAGCTTGCGTAATGTATGGTCAGTATTAAGAAAAGAGATCACGACCTCGATAATGGTGGCTTTAACCATGGGAATAGCAGGATTTATTCGTGCTTGGACCTTAGGGGTTGGCATGGAAGTGATGATAGTGGTGGGATTAACGCTAATTTCAATTACGGTTTGGAGTGCTATTGTCTCTTCTATTATTCCAATGGTATTAAAGCGTATTGGTGTTGATCCTGCGGTGGTGTCTGCACCTTTTATTGCAACATTTATTGATGGTACTGGGCTTATTATCTACTTTGAAATAGCATCTCATACCATGAGTGTGTTTGCTTAATATATCAATCCTCCCTTATTTATACTGAATAAAGCCGATAAACTAACCAGTTATCGGCTTTATTTTTTGTTATGGGCTTTAGCCTGTTTAAGTCGCGTCAGCGTCTTAAATATAAAACCACCCGCTATGTGATCTCAAGCAAGTCGTCCTTGAGCTATGTGTGGCTAGAACTGATCTAATCCAGCTAACTCTTTAAGCGATAAAGAATGAAAATAAGTTTCTGCCATATCTGCCAATATTGGAAGCAACGCATCTGAACGAGCATGTGCATCAGGAGTTATGATTGCCAGAATTTGGTAATAATCATCGTACATACAGTGCTTACAAAACACTAAAAAGTTATCGCTCACTCTAACAGCCTGTCGAGTTTCGCCATCCCAAGGTTTTTCATTTGGCGTTCTTATATGAACCTTTTCAATGAATGACTGACGCGCTATGGCGCTATTCCTAAAATCAGCAAATTTACCTACATACCCAGAGAGGGATGAGCCATTAAGAGCAGCTGATAGCTTAGCCGCATACTTCCGATAAACACTGTTATCTTTATATCTGGGCGTGATTGTGACTATCGGCATTGCAAGTTACCTGCAAGCAGATCTTGATTAAATTCAGCTATTGAGGAATTAAACAATGCTATATCCTCTTCACCGAATCCATCTTCAACCTCCATTGCGGGTAACGGGTTAATATGCTGATTAAATTGTCTATAAAGTGCTTGTGTATGGTTTCTTAGTGCAGCCATTTTAAGAATAACTTCTTTGAAGTAACCATCAGCTATGCTTTCAAATGGATGAAAAGCCTTGGTAGTTTTAGCAATGCTATACATTGCCTCAATCATCATAATTACATTATTACTATGGTTAATCACTCGTTCCAATTCACGCATAACCTCATCAGGGTTATTACCTGCATATTTTTTTATGTCATCTTTTGTTGGGTCATCAAGTAAAGCCACTATTTCATCGATTGATGTAACAAGGGTCGTTAGCACGGTCTTACCACCAACAATTAAATCCATAATTTCATCTGGTGATACATCACCTTTTGCCTTTTTATCAACAATGGTAGCTATCGACATGGCTAAATTAGCCAAGCCTGAATCCACATCTTTTTTATCCATTGGATTTGATAGCATTGCCATCATAATAGCCTCAGAAATCATAGTTTATTACCTTCGCTGAAATAGATACGCATACAAAGTATACATCATTTAAAGCTAAAGGATATATACCATCACCCATCCCAAGGATGGGCTAGATGATTTGATCTTGGCTATATGACTCAGTGAGAAATTACTCTTGTTCTTTTTTAGGAGGAATATTTTTCTTTGGCTCTTCAGGCTTTACTTGAATTACATGCGATATTGCATTTGCCTTTCTATTTTCATCATAAACTTCCTTACTTGCAATGATGCAACGCTTGATAAATTCACTGTAATTTTGTGAAGTATTTGAATATAGTTTGCATAAAATTCAATAAGTTTCTCTATCTTTTTGCCTGATATACTTTTACTTAATTGATCATTTGAATTCATCAAAATTTGAAATCACTTCCCGCAGTTTTATTGCCAGTGTTTATACTAACATCCCTGATCAGTGTCACTCAGAACCTCGGCTGACGTTTAGTCTTAAAGACCAAGCTTACTTTTTTTTACTCTTTAATTAATTGTAAAATCGCCTGACAATGACGACAACGATACTGGGTTTCTCCTCGTTGTACTTTATTGTGTCGGCGAAGAGTTAACTGGTGTATTTCTTGGCAGCGACAAGCATAGCTAAACGTTTTTGCTGTTACATTGCTGATATCAAAATGATGGGTCCGTTTCGCATTAACCTGTAACACAGTTTCCATCATCCATTTCCACTCCTTGCCATGAGGTGCCACATGACCAAAATGGCGACTAACTAGCAGATGTGCTAATTCATGAGGAATAACTTCTTCAATAAAATTCTGTTTATTTTCAATCAATAATGTAGGATTAAGACGGATCTCCCAATTTGCATAATAGGCACTGCCTGCAATAGTTCCTCTCTGGTTATATTGTAGAGTGGGTTCTGGGTAATCTGTATTAAGATATTTATTGGCCTGTTGCAGTTTTTCACGCAGTGTACGCATAACACTTTGCACTAAGGCGATAGGGACTCTTACTGTTTTCATATTAGAGAGCATATAGCGCCTTATTAAAACACGCAATAAAAGAAAACTTGCACAATATATAAATTAACATATTATTAAAAAGTATATTGATTATGGAGTTTACCATGACACAACGAGTTCAACCTGATTTATTGGAAGCCATGAAATTAGCGGCTAATGAAGCCTCTAGTATGCTGAAAACGCTAGGTAATGGTGATCGACTACTCTTATTGTGCCAATTAAGTCAGGGCGAAAAAAGTGTCAGTGAATTGGAAGAAAGTTTAGGGATCCGCCAGCCTACGCTTTCTCAACAACTTACTGTGTTAAGAAATGAAGGGCTTGTGAATACTCGTCGTGATGGAAAACGTATTTTTTATTCTATTGCTGATGAAAAAGTATTGGTGCTATTAAATACACTTTATCAGCTATATTGTCCTATAGCAGGTTAACTTATGAATATAGATTGGGTTCACTTTACGCCTTGGAGCTCGGCATTGGGTGGGCTATTAATAGGTTTAGCAGCGGCTATTTTGTTACTGTTTAATGGTCGTATTGCGGGTATTAGTGGGATTTTAGGAGGGGTATTAACCACTAACCAACAAGGTAATGGGTGGCGATGGGCATTTTTACTCGGTATGTTGATTACACCGACACTGTTTTATCTATTTGATAAACCGTTAACACCTATTATTGACGTTTCACCTTGGCAGTTGATCATTGCCGGTGTACTGGTGGGAGCAGGTACACGTCTGGGGAATGGCTGTACCAGTGGGCATGGAATTTGCGGATTAGCACGATTATCGCGTCGTTCTATTGTTGCAGTTCTTGTCTTTATGGTGACGGCATTTGTGACTGTGTATATTCAACGCCATGTCATCGGAGGCTAAGATAATGACCAAATTAATTGCTTTTATTAGTGGCCTATTATTTAGTGCGGGATTGATCATCGGTGGTATGAGCAACCCACAAAAGATCTTGGCATTTTTAGATATTCGTGGAGATTGGGATCCGTCATTGTTATTTATTATGGGGGCGGGTCTTATCGTCAGTGCTATTAGTTACCAAATTGCACGTCATCGTCAACAAAGTTTATTAGCCTGTCCTCTGGCCATTCCAACTAAAACAGTGATTGATAAACCTCTCGTCTTCGGCAGTATCTTATTTGGTTTAGGATGGGGGCTTGCGGGTATTTGCCCTGGACCCGGTTTGGTATTAGCGGGGGGTGGTTTTACCCAAGGTGTATTATTTGTGTCAGCTATGATTGTTGGGTGGCTATTTATTGGGTTAATTCGCAAACCACAATAATCATCACTATTTTAATCACACGCGATAAAAAACAACAAACGGACCGCATTAGCTGTCTGTTTGTTGTTTAATCTTGTTACGGGATTATTTAAAATCTGCGTAAGGAATAAGCGGGTTAGGCGGAAGATCTAAATCACCATTCCATCCATCAAATGAATAGCGTAAATACATTAGTGCATGGCTTGGCGTATAGTTTTTCGCTTGCTGAATATCGATAGCGGCACCTATAAACCAATGTGGTGTTATTCGATGTTCAATTAATGCTCTTGCTGTATAACCAAAACCATGACCCGAATCCCCCTTATCAATGATATTTCTCTCATGCTTAAATATTTCTTTTATGGGATCAGAATTAAATTTATCGCTTGAAACGAGATTTTGTAATGGATAACGTCTGCTATCATCGGTTTTTGAATAAGACCAAGAGAGAGAGCCAGATACTTCCCATGACCAATTTTCAGTACGTTGACGGTAATTAACGGGCAGTGAGAATGAGAGATATTGTTGTGGGCTATAATAACCCCCTTGCCCCAAGGTGTAGCCACTAAGATCTTTATTGTAATGCCAAAGCATGCTATTTAAGCCAACAGAAATGCGGCGATCATTTTCATTGATTAACTTATAGTAATAACCACCCATGGCTTTTACACTGCTGTTATTTTTAACATTTTTTCCTGTTAATCTATCAAACGATATTTCTCCCCAATACCCATCTTGGCCTCCCAGATCATAACTGCCACTTAAACGAAGCCCCGTTTTTCTAACGCCCCCCCAAACTTGATTGGTCCAACTATCACGTTGGCCTGCAAAGGCAAGTAGTGAGCTATTTACCGGGCGACGGTGAAGATCTACACTCCAACCGAAATGATAAAAGCTATCGCTATAAGCAATTTTACCTACCCAATCAGTCACATTAAAACCGAGTGGCGTGGTACCTAAATCCCATTGCCATTGCTCATTTTCCCAACCGATAGCAGGACTAACACCAAAGGCTTTTTGCTTTAGAGGGAAACAACCTGTGCGATAACAACTACCAAATTTAGCATCGTATGGCGCTGTACCTAATGTGCCACTATTTAAGTGCACAAAATCAGTACGCCAAAAGAAACGGCCATGATAAATAGGATGATCCAGTTGTAACATGGTGGTATGAGCGCGTAATTTAGAGTATCCCTCACTGCCATTTGCTCCCCAATAATCATGCTCTAGGGTAAAACGCCACTCTTGTTGACGATAAAGGGTACTCGCATCATCACGTACACTACGTGATAGCCAATTATCATTTGGGTTGTTGCGCATAAGTGTGGTGTATTCAATATTGTTTTTTGGCAGTGTATGCGTGATACCCTCTTTTAGCATCGCTTGTTGATAATAGTGATGAGCGGATTGAACTTGTTGGCTATCACGATAAAAACGACCAATATCACGTAAAATTAATCCATCAGCACTATCTGGCTCCTTGTCAACTTGGCGAGCTAAATAGATAAAATAGTGTTTGGCTTTATCAATATTTCCCGCCATTTTTTCAGCGTTTGCTAAACGTCTTAGTGAATAGTGGTTAAATTTTTCAGGAGATAATTGTTCTATCTGAGCTAAGTAATAACGAGCTTGATCTATTTGATGTTGCGCTAAAGATATCTCTGTTGCACCTAATAGTGCTGTTTCATTATTAGGCGCTAAATTTAATACTGTATGATAATAATTTAATGCTTGATTGAGTTGGTCATCTTCTTCGGCCCATTGCGCTAACAACAGATAGCTTTCTATTTTTTGCTCAGGAGGAATATGGGTGAAAAGATATTCGACAGCTTGCTGTTGTTGGTTATGTTCTCTTAGTGATTGTGCATGCGCCATAATTTGACCAAAACGTAATTGGCTATCTAAGGCGTTCATACTTTCACTGCGCTGCGATAAAGGGATCGTCTTTAAGGTGTTAAGTGCTTGTTGTTCTCGCCCTGTTTTATTGAGATATAACGCATAGGCATATCGTCGAGAGGGATCATTAGGTCGTCGTTGATTAAGTTGATTAAAGTAATCCTCAGCAAGTTGGGGTTGTTGAGTGATAAGTAAATCATCCGCCAGACGATAAATATTCCAGACTTCATCGGGATACGCTTTAGCGATAGCCTTACGTTTCTCAATCGCACTGAGATAGTGTTGTTGCTGTTCATCATCAGCAGCTAAGTCTTGTTGTATACCTGAAATGATATACCCATAGTCTTGGGTTAAATTTTTGTATTGCTGTGATGTCAAGTTAGCCATAAATTGGGCGGCTTTTTGATGAGATTGTTGACGATAGAGCTTGGTCAGACTATGCAAAGTCGCCGCATCATTAGGCTGATATTGTAGCGCTTGTTGATAATAACGTTCAGCTTGTTCTAATTGATGTTGCGCCAACTCGATATCCCCTAAACCAATATAAGCTTCACTTTTATAGGGGCTGAGTTGACGTACTTGGGTAAAATAGTGCTTAGCGGCAGAGTACTCTTGATTTAATAACGCTTCATCAGCCTTGGCAAGTAAATGCCAATATTGATTTGATTGCAACAGCGTACGCCACAAATCACTATCATCGTGTTTGGGGGACAATGTGAGTGCTTGAGAAAGATAATAAATCGCGGGTGCCCGTTGATTTGCGCGCGAATAGCGCACGCCTAATGTTCCTATTATATCTGCATTATCAGGCTGCTGGCGTAATTGCTGTTTTAATGCGCGAATAGATAGTGTGTTATAGGAGACAGAGCCCGCCGATGCGGTAGATAATGCTGGGGTAAGATGATATTGCTGATAGATATTAGCTATCTGTTGGTTATTGGGATAAGTGTGATAAATCTGCTTAATACGTGCCATTTTGTTGGCATGGCTTGAAGCAATTAATACATTGAGATACTCAAGGGCTAACCCTTCATCGGGGGGCGTGCCTTGGTAAATATCATCATATAATTGCAAGGCTTCATCATAACGCCCCGCAGTCTGATAAAGGTAGGCTTTTTGTAGGATTTGGCGGTTATCTTCATGGGTTAATGATAGTAGCTTAATCGCACGTTGATATTGTTCAGTATTTTCGCCATGCATACGTAATTGCTCAACCAGTTGTTGTGCTTTTGCTGTTTCTTTTTGTTTTACAGCAAATTGGATACGCATTAACAACACACTAGGATCGTTCGGTTTTATAAGTGATAAACGATACAGTGATTGAGAAACTAAAACATCGTTACTTTTCGAGTTGCCTAGTCTAACTTGCTCATATAAAAAAGTTTCAGTCGGATCATCTGCGGCTTGCGTGACAGGCAATATGCCTGCCAGCAAACTAAGAGCAAGAAGATATTGGCGATATTGATAACAAATGCGCCACATCATAACTTACTCCTTATCCGCAAGACGACGTTGGCTTCTTATTTTCATTGCTCGCCAAATAAGAAGAGAAATAAGCACAATACCGACAATGGCAGCTAACCCCAGCCAAATAGGGTGTGAAGCAAAAACATACCAAACCTCTTCCCACCAAGGTAAATAGCCGACGAAATAGGTATCACCAACACGTAAACTATGGACACCAGACTCTCTGACTAATACTACAGAGCCATGCATTGCATCACGTTTACCACTATCACTTATCGCTTCATTTAATAATCGATAACCTTGGGGACTATCGGCTAATAGCGCCACTACACTACGCTGTGAAAAGAACGGAGATTGAAAACCAATAATAGTGCCGAGTGATCCGGTTGATGTTAAAGATGTTCTGCTATCTGGGCGCTTATCTAGATCTTGATAATTGGTATGACTAAAAATGGTGATTTCACGTGATGGCAGTGTAATTTCGCTACGTGCTTTATCAATCAAGACATTCATCTGTTTATCATTATTGAGTGCTGGAGGAATTGTCCCGATTAATAATAAATCAGCTTCTTGTTTTGATAATTCCTCTAATGATGCAGTTAAAGAGATATTTAACGCGGGATAGCCAGTTTGTGCACCAATATTACCTAATGATATCAATAACGTTGTTAATTGCTCAGGTGAAGGGGATTGGTTGACATAAATAAGGGTTTCTGACAAATCTGCATAACGGCTAAATGGGAACCCAGCATGACTATAAACACGCAAATCAGGTAGAGCAATATAGTGGCGATAGTTACCAGTAAAATTAAAGCTTGATAATTCATCTAATGCTACTGTGTTAGGGACTGGGTGATAAGTAATACATTGATCAACGGAGCCTCCGGGGATCGGATTTGTATAGTCAAAAGAGAAACGGATCTGATTACGTTCACCTAATTTTACCGCGGGGATATTGAGAAGATTTTTGTTTTCGATCCAACCTTGAATTAACGGTAGATAAGCCACAATAAAGTTCTCTTTTTTATCTCTCTCTAAAGGGTAGGCTTTGATAAAGTGATCGTTGACTGAAATCGACATACGAGAATCATCTTGAAATGCCGGAGCGGTATAACGATAACGCAATTGCATCTGTAGCCCTGTATTATTAAACATAAATAAATCAGGAGGTAAGGTCATATTGAGTGTGATGGGAGCAGGCTCTAGTCCACGAGATTGCAACTGACCTTGATAATCTTGCAAGGTATTAAAGTAGATTGGTTTATTTAATTGTACCCACTTAGGTGCATCATAAGGCTCACGTGGTGCCAATAGATTGACATCATTAATGGTGACGGTATCCCCTCTAAAAATAACTTGTCCCCGGGCAATACCATTGACGGCGGTAATTAAGTCATTGTCATCGCGACCCATTACTAACAGCAGTTTTACATAAGGATCCGTTGGGTGTGAGACTAATTCAATGGTGGGAGCATTGACATTGGCATGTGTATTAAGAAAGTCGGGGCGCTGTTTATTAGTGGCAAATACAATGCTGTGTTGATTGGGCAACTGATTGTAATACACAGGGTAGTGTTGCTGGCGCCAATCGACTTGTGTACCAAACCAAGAAGCGAGTATTCCCGCCGCTTTTTGTTGGGTAAGATTAGGGGATTGGCTAAACACCATAGGTAAGGTAAAAGTACCAAAATCGCGACTATCAAAGAAAGGCTCGGGGAAATTGGCTAATTCGTTACTCAATTTCAATGATTGATAGGTGAGATGCAGTTGGCTATTTTTGCTGATATCAAGCCATAAGGTGGTATTGGCTTGGTTTTCACAAATTTCTCGGTAATGGCCGATAAAAGTAAATTTTAAATGATTAAAATCTTGAATAAACCGTGGATCGAGCGGTAATGTAATGTGGTTTTTATGGCCGAGATCTTCTTTTTTCAGGGGGATCACGCCCATGATTTCATCATTTAAATAGATATTAAGATGTGATTCTATAGGCAGTAATGAAGGAGAGGGGGTAAACTCTAGATCTAATATTGCCTGTGAAACATATTCATCACTACGAACACCAAATTCTAGATAACCATCAGGGCTAGCGCCTTGTAATTTTAGAGCACCATAAGTAGGTGCTGTTGTTGCAAATAGTCGTGTTTCTTGGCGAGATGGGATTATCTGATCCGGTGATGTTAAAGTGATTTTCTCTTCTTCAACCGTTATGAAAGGTTGTTCCGTTATAACCGCTGGCACTTCTTTTTCGTCATCACTATAAGCTAAACCGGAAAGCATAAGTAAGGCGAATAGTAGAAAATATTTTTTCATTATTATTACCCATAGATCTTATTGTTCATTAATAAATTCCCAAAAAGCTGAGTTTTACCGTTAAGATTAATGAAATATTTGTGAAACATTGACACGTCGTGGAAGTAGCGATAATAGCCACAATAAACACTGCCCTAATAAACGAAATAAGAGGTAAACAAGATACGGGGCGCGTTTAAGTAAGGTGTTATAGCCCCGCATACTGATATAAATGATATTTCTTAAACTATTCAGTGGATTATCGGCAGGGAGAGCGTGTTGCCAATTAGCCCAAGTGTCGGCTCGTTCAAAAGTACAGGCGGTAAAATCAATGGATTTTTGTGTATCCATATTAAGCAGTTGTAAGCCAATAATGCGATTATCAATCCGTAAAATACGTGCTTCAAAAGCATATTCACGTTGATTTTGTTTGAGAATAACGGTGATCTCTTGGTGACAAGATAAGGGAACTGTAAAATTATCTGGTAATACAATGGCACAGCCATTATCAGAGAAGTCATTGAGCTGACAAGAATAAAGCGAACCGTCTTGGAGTAATAGCATTGCGGGCACTTTTAGACGTACCCGTGGGAACTGTCGCTCTTGCTTTGCTTCTACAGAAACAGCAATGGCAACACCTAGTAATACTAAGTTATAGCATACCCAAACTAAGCACATGAGTACGGCTAACCTTTCATCGGGATCGCCTGTTGCGATACGCCAGAAAGCAAATAGAATTCCTAGCAAATTAAGATTAAGAAACAGAATATAGGGGCGATTAATTTGCCAATCGACAAAACTTTTCTTCATGATTGCCCCTTTCTCTGTGACATTAAATTTACCTTTATAAGGTGAGAATAGGGTGCTTAATACGGGGCGAGTGGTGTACCAAGCTAAAATCGTTTCATAAATCTCTCCCCAAAATGAGTGGCGATAAGGACCTTGTAATTTGGTCGCGGCTAACCAAATGTGTAATAAATAAGGCACGACATACAAAGCGATAGCGATGGCGGGAGCGTAAATAATATAGGCATGAAAGATAAGGAACGTTAGTGGTGCTAATAAGAAGATCATCCTTGGTATGCCTGATAAAAAGTGCAACATGGCATTGAGGTAACAAAAGCGCTGTGGCAGTGTCAGCCCTTTGCCAAAGAGCGGGTTATCTAAACGAAATATTTGTATCATTCCTTTTGCCCAACGTATGCGTTGGCCAATATGTGCTGAAAGTGATCCTGTTGCTAATCCTGCGGCAAGAGGGATACGAATATAAGCAGAAGTCCAACCATGACGATGTAAGCGTAATGAGGTATGTGCGTCTTCGGTCACAGTTTCAACTGCCAGCCCGCCAATTTCATCTAAAGCACAACGACGTAATACAGCACAGGAGCCGCAGAAAAAAGCTGCATTCCAAGTATCATTACCATCTTGCACTAATCCATAAAAAAGCGTGCCTTCATTCGGTGTTTCGCGGAAATTGCCTAAATTACGTTCAAAGGGATCAGGAGAGAAAAAATGGTGTGGTGTTTGTACCAATGCCATTTTTTCGTCTTTTAGGAACCAGCCCATAGTAAATTGTAAGAATGAGCGTGTCGGAATATGGTCACAGTCAAAAATAGCCACATATTCTCCGCAGGCTTTGCTCAATGCATGGTTGATATTGCCGGCTTTAGCAAAATCATGTTTTTCACGAGTGATATACCGAATACCAATTTCTTTAGCAAAAGCCGCAAACTCAGGGCGAGAGCCATCATCTAATAAATAGATAGTTAATCTATCTTTAGGCCAATCAATGTTTAAACAGGCATAAAGTGTTGGTTTTACAACTTGTAGCGCTTCGTTATATGTGGGAATAAAAATATCGACAGTAGGCCATTGTGTTGTATCTTGAGGCATTGAAATAGGTTGTCGATGGAGTGGCCAAATACATTGCATAAAACTAAGAAATAACACAATCCATGCATAGGTTTCAGCCAGTAATAGTAAGATCCCAAAGAAAAGGCTCAGATTATCCACCCAGTAGAGTGTGTATTGATAGCGCCACCAAATATATCGGCAAGCAATAGTCAGCGATAAAATAATAATGGTAATAGAAGACAGTCGGCCAGGGATATCGCGGATAGCTAAGGCTATCAGCCAAATCACGAGAACAAAAACAAATTGTAGTTTTAAATCAAAAGGTTGAGTGATACTTAATAAGATAATAAAAATGGCAAAAACAGCAACGAGCGATAATAGAGCGTATTGCCATAGTGGCGTGTTTGTTTTCTTATGATGGATCATATCTCGCGCAACAGGAGATAAGCGAGCAAAGAGATTTTGATAATACTGTCTAATATAGACAATAAATTGAATCGGTTTTTTCACCAAGGTGAGCATCAAATAATGGCAAATAAGCCAAATACTTTGTAATAAGTATCGGATCGGATCGCATAATTTAGGGCGACGCGGATTAATATGAGGAAATAGTTGTTGTTGTTTTTGTGCTATTTTCTGCCAAAAAGGGGATTCCATACGCAAAAAGAGCCACATTAATACCCAGAAAAGCTCATTCACGATAACCGCACTGAATGAAGCCCCATTATGACGATAAAATTTGTAATAACGGGTTAAGATATGCGACTGCATAGTAGCCTGTTGCCTTATCGAGCGGGACGCTTTTTTCTCTGGATAATCGATGGTTGACATTGTGGCTATCCTTTTTTGCTTAACAATAAAGGCAAACACCATTGTAGAAGTTGATTAATTTCTTCAACTAACATGCAATTAGCGCGGTAATCATATAAAGGTAAGCGTGAAGCACAGGCTTCTAATAATGCTTCATCGCGATGAAGTTTTATTGGGCAGAAAGGAAACTGACTGGTTTGCCAAAATTGATAAAAATCTTGATGGATTTGGCTAGTGGCACAAAATTGATTCACCAGAATATACTCATTGGCAGCAAAGGTATGTTGGTTAAGCCGAATATGACAGTTACTTTCAGGTGTGGTAACGGTTAATACGATATTGGCTTTCGCAACCCATGATTTAAAAAGGGTATCGTGCTCTGGTTGTAAATCGAGGAAAATTAAAGTGTCTGGGTATTGTCGAGTAAAAGCGGTAAAAAAATGCTGCAGATGTTGATTGGCAGTGGCAGATGCTTGCAAATGCAATTTATCTTCTAAATTAACGACTCCAAAAGGTAAAATTTGATAACCGTTTTGATAATCACAAATCGCTTGTTCTATTGGGGTATGCGCGAGTAGTGCTTGTCCTAATGTGGTGCCTTGTGATTTTTCTGGAAAATAGAAATGTAAGATATTATTCACACAGTTATCGATAACAATGACATTGTATTTATGGTGATGAAATTGGCGAGCCAGTGCAACGGTTATTGAGGTGGTTCCTACTCCACCTCTGAGCCCTTTTAATACAATTAGTGGCATAGTTTTTCTCATTTAGTTATTGAATTAAATGTGTTGAGTAATGGCCAACGATAAATAAGGCTATGTTGATTTTCTTCGTTATTAATATCTCTATAGTGATAGTTGTTTATTGAAAATAATTTCTTTAATTTATTTATATCTTGGTTTGTACTCTCTTTTTCTCTTTTTATCTCTGAGCGAATAAATTTTTTATTTTCCATTTTTTAATCCTCATGTAAAAATAAATTCTTAATCTGTAATTTTATTTTTCTTAGTCAGGGAAGGGGTAAGTGTTAAATAAAGCATTAATATTCTTTATTTAAGGATATGCCTTAAAAATAGTTATTTCAATTACGTATAAATACATAAATTAAATATACGAATTTAAATTCCATTGGGAATGAATAATAACCCTCTTTGACAATGATAATATTCTCAATAAATTCATTTAAATAATAACTAAACCATTGTTAGTCAAAAAAATGAAATATAAGATAATTGTAAATTACCTATTTATAACAAATTCCAAGGTAGTCTTTTTTAGATGATCAAAAAAGATTTGATTTTTATCAAGTAAAATACCATTAAATTAGTTAAATCATCTGCTTATCATTGTTTTCATTTTATTTTTTAGCTTTATGTTCTTGTGGTGTTTGTTTTGTAATGCTCATGTTAACTTAATCGATCTATTTGTGATTATTTTGTTTGGTTTCGGATATGGGAAAATAAGATAACTCTGTGTTGCTATTTATTTTTTAAAATAACAACACAAATATAAAATTTATGTCTATTATATAAATATAAAGTGGCGTTTTGTTTATTAATCAACTTAATTATTTTTAAGTTGATTACTTATATTTATTTGTCAGTAATTTATTTTTATGTACTCTTTCTTTTATATATAAGTAGTTTTACTAATTAATGGGGGAATATTCTATTAAGAATTAACTTTATAGTTATTTATAAAAATAAGAAGTATAAAAAGGCAAATATGAATATTCATATCAATGTCGGATATTATATAGATACGAATAAGTAGGTAATTAAAATGAACAAGACTAAAACAACCCGGTTAAGTTTTTTACATTACTGGCATGGGTTGGGTGCCTGGAATTTTTATTTTTTGCTAAAGTTTGTTTTGCTTTGGTATGGTTATTTAAAATTTGATGCATTTAGCAATTTACTCTTTCTAGCATTTTTATTATTTCCACTACCGAAAACATTTTGGCATAAATTACGTAATTGGATAGCGATCCCTATAGGAGTTATGCTTTTCTATCACGACACTTGGCTACCTAGTTTTTCAACGGTATTAGAACAAGGAGGGCAGTTAAAAAATTTTTCATTCTCTTACCTCATTGAATTAGCTGTTAATTTTATTAACTTAAAGATGATCGGGGTGGCATTTATTTTACTGGTAGGGTATCTCTTTATTGAACAGTGGGTAAGAGTGTCGGTGTTTATTATCGCGGGTGTAATGTGGCTTAATATTAGTGGTTTTACCCATTTTTCAGGCGCTATGGCTTCTGCTGTTTCTGTCAATAGCTTTACTCAGCAAACCAACACATCTATCGATCAGCCACAGCCGCAAAATACAGAAATATTATCGACAGCGCAGACTAGAGCGCCAAATAATAGCGTACTGAGTTCACCTTACCCGCCACAAAAACAGCCGGCTAATAACAAAGTGTTAGATGAATGGCTTGCTCAGTTTTATCGTTACGAAAATAAACGCAGCACACCCGCTCCCGCCCAGCTCTCTTCCCATGCACAACCCTTTGATATTTTAATTATTAATATTTGTTCACTCTCTACGGCAGATGCGGCAGCCGTCGGATTACAGCAACATCCTATTTGGGGCAACTTTGATGTGTTATTTAATCGCTTTAATAGTGTTGCTTCTTATAGTGGTCCCGCTTCATTACGTTTATTAAGAGCCAGTTGTGGCCAAACACAACACGCTGATTTGTATGATCCTGCCGATATGCAATGCTTATTGATGGATAATCTGGCTGCTTTAGGTTTTGAGAAGAAATTGGTGCTCGATCATAATGGCGAGTTTGGTCATTATCTTCAAGAAATTAGGGAGTTAGGTAATCTTAATGTGCCGTTGCAAGATCAACGCGGACTCTCTCATCAAATTACCGCTTTTGATGGCTCTAAAATCTATAACGATAAAGAGACCTTAGAGCGTTGGTTAAAAGCACGAGAAAAATCAGATGAAAAACGGACGGTGACCTTTGTCAATTTAGTGTCACTTCATGATGGTAATAGGTTCGTTGGCGAAAATACAACGGCTGATTATGGTAAAAGAGCCTCAGCGCTACTTGATAACTTAAATGCTTTTATTAATACCCTTGATAAACGTGGCAGAAAAGTGATGGTGGTAATTGTTCCTGAACATGGAGCCGCATTACAAGGTGATATAACTCAGATGTCTGGTTTGCGAGATATTCCAAGCCGAAGTATTACTACGGTTCCTGTCGGTATTCGTTTTACTGGACTTAAAAATCAACGTTTACCTCATACGCCTATGATGATCGATAAACCAAGCAGTTATTTAGCGTTATCCGATTTTATTCTCCGTAATGTGAATGGCGATATCTTTAATCAACCCACCATTGATTGGAATGCTTTAACCCGTGAATTACCACAAACCGCGACGGTATCAGAAAATCAAAATACCATTGTGGTTGATTATCAAGGGAAATCTTATATCAAATTGAATGAAGGAGAGTGGATAGACTACCCTGATTGATTTGTTTATTTCATCATCACTCCCTGTTCTCTTACTGACTTTGAGTTCCCCGTTAATATTGCGGGGGTTTTTTTATGGTTAACAAAGAGATAAATTTCAGGAATAAAAAACCACACCTAAAAGATGTGGTTTAATGAGTTTGCTATGAAACAAGGGAAATTTATTTTAAACCCGCAGCTTCACGTAAAATCTCAGCTTTATCTGTTGCTTCCCAAGGGAATTCAGCACGACCAAAATGACCGTATGCTGCTGTTTTTTGGTAGATCGGATGCAGTAAATCCAGCATTTGAATTAAGCCATAAGGGCGTAAATCAAAGAACTCACGTACTAATAAGATCAGTTGTGAGGTAGGGATTTTTTCAGTACCAAATGTTTCGACCATAATAGATGTTGGCTCTGCAACACCAATAGCGTAAGACACTTGAATTTCACAGCGATCTGCTAAGCCCGCAGCAACAATATTTTTTGCAACATAACGTGCAGCATAAGCCGCAGAACGGTCAACTTTGGAAGGATCTTTACCAGAGAATGCCCCACCGCCGTGGCGTGCCATACCACCATAAGTATCAACAATGATCTTACGACCTGTTAATCCACAGTCGCCCATTGGGCCACCGATAACAAAACGACCTGTTGGGTTAATGAAATATTTGGTTTGTTCATTTAACCATTCTGTTGGCAGAATAGGTTTAATGATCTCTTCCATTACCGCTTCATGTAAGTCTTTTTGTGAAATATCTTCAGCATGCTGAGTTGATAAAACCACGGCATCAATACCAACAATGTTGTTATTGTCGTATTGGAAAGTGATCTGACTTTTAGCATCTGGACGTAACCATGGTAGTGTGCCATTTTTACGTACTTGAGCTTGGCGCTGGACTAAGCGGTGAGCATAAGTAATAGGCGCTGGCATCAGAACGTCGGTTTCATTAGTGGCATAACCAAACATTAAGCCTTGGTCACCGGCACCTTGTTCAAGGGGATCTGCGCGGTCAACACCTTGGTTGATATCTGGGGATTGTTTACCAATCGCACTGATAACGGCGCAGGAATTAGCATCAAAGCCCATATCTGAACTGGTATAACCGATTTCACGTACTGTTTTACGTGTGATCTCTTCGATATCAACCCAAGCTTTGGTGGTAATTTCTCCGCCTACCATCACCATGCCTGTTTTAACGTAAGTTTCACAGGCAACACGTGCTTTTGGATCTTGTTCTAAAATTGCATCCAATACGGCATCAGAAATTTGATCCGCAATTTTGTCTGGATGACCTTCTGATACTGATTCAGAAGTAAAAAGGTGTGTAGTCATTATATCTCGTTACCTTAATACAGATGGTCTAAGGATGGATGTTTTAACATCTAGACGTCCATTTTAGGACTGTTTTCTCTTTAATTCCAGCTTTTTTTAATCAAATATAGGGATAAACTCGCATCCAATAGTTGATATCATTTTTTGTGTGACACAATTTTTCAAGTGAGCAAAAAGAAAAATAATAAAAAAAAGCGATTTATCTATTTTGTTTTTGCATTTTGATTCAACTACAGGTATAACCTCGCCGTTACTGTGAAAACTGAATCACAGTGTAAACCGCAGGATTGCTGATCCTGTTTCTCTGTTAGGGAAATGGCTTATAAGGTTAAGCCATGTGTGGAGTGAATGGGTAATGATCCATTGTCTACTGGTTATTCTTTTCAAAAACCAAAACAGTACTCGCCAATACTATACCCGTAGTATGTCTAGAGTGATTTCCTCTTTGAGCTCTTTTTCTTTAGAGCGAAGTTGTCTGTTACTTGCCAATAGGTGATTGTGTTAACTATTAGTCGGTTAACTTCATCGCTTTCTACTACTATATCCTGCGTTAGGCTGGATAATCATACAAAAATATATAGTGAGTCATTACTTCTAACTGTTATTTATCGGTCATTTCAGCTAGCCATGAAATTATTGACTACTATAGTGACAGGCAAGGTATAAACTCATACTCCCTAAGGAGAATGTCATGAATGATAACATCGCTCGTAAGATGCAACAGACTTATAACATCACATATTGGGGGGGAGGATACTACTGCGCGAATAATCGCGGCAATATTAGTGTTTGCCCAAATCCTGATGTGCCTGAAGCAACGCTGGATTTAACAGAATTAGTTAAGCAAGTACAAGAAGAGCATTCACATTTACGCCTTCCTGCGCTGTTTTGTTTTCCACAAATTTTACAGCACCGTTTGCGCTCAATTAATGCCGCTTTTCATCGTGCACGTGAGTCTTATGGCTACAAAGGGGATTACTTTTTAGTTTATCCAATTAAAGTCAATCAACAGCGTCGTGTGATTGAATCGCTGATTAATGCTGGAGAGCCATTAGGATTAGAAGCTGGCTCTAAAGCTGAATTAATGGCAGTGCTTGCTCATGCCAATATGACCAGTTCGGTGATTGTTTGTAATGGTTACAAAGATCGCGAATATATTCGTTTAGCCCTTACAGGGGAAAAGCTCGGTCATAAAGTGTTCTTGGTCATTGAAAAAATGTCTGAGATAAAAATGGTACTTGAAGAAGCCGAACGTTTAGAAGTGATCCCCCGCTTAGGGGTTCGTGCTCGCCTTGCTTCTCAAGGCTCAGGTAAATGGCAAGCCAGTGGGGGTGAAAAATCTAAATTCGGCCTAGCTGCAACACAAGTACTACAACTGATTGATACGCTACGCCAAGCTGGTCGTTTAGATAGTTTGCAGTTATTGCATTTTCACCTTGGATCACAGATGGCTAATATCCGTGATATTGCGACAGGTGTGCGTGAATCAGCCCGTTTTTATGTTGAGTTACATAAATTAGGGGTCAATATTCAGTATTTTGATGTTGGTGGTGGCTTGGGCGTTGATTATGAAGGTACGCGCTCACAATCTGATTGCTCTGTTAACTATGGCCTTAATGAATACGCTAATAACGTGATTTGGGCGATTGGTGATGCTTGTGATGAAAATGAATTACCTCATCCAACCGTTATTACAGAATCAGGTCGAGCATTAACTGCGCATCATACGGTGCTTATTTCCAATGTTATTGGTGTTGAACGTAACGAATTTACTGCAATCACACCACCGGCTGAAGATGCACCAAGACCTATCGCAAGCCTTTGGGAAACATGGGAAGAGATGCAAACCAAAGGGAATAGCCGTTCATTGCGTGAATGGTTGCATGATAGCCAATTAGATTTACATGATGTCCATACTCAATATGTACACGGTATGTTAAGTCTGACAGAGCGTGCATGGGCGGAAGAGTTATATCTGAATATCTGTCGTCATATTCAATATGATTTAGATCCAAGTAATCGAGCCCATCGCCCGATTATTGATGAACTGCAAGAGCGTATGTCAGATAAGTTCTATGTCAACTTTTCACTGTTCCAGTCATTGCCTGATGCTTGGGGAATTGATCAATTATTCCCTGTATTGCCAATTGAAGGTTTAGATAAACCGCTCGATCGCCGTGCTGTATTGCTAGATATCACTTGTGATTCAGATGGTATTATCGATCATTATGTCGATGGTGATGGGGTCGAAACCACGATGCCAATGCCAGCTTATGATCCTGAATATCCACCAATGATTGGCTTCTTTATGGTGGGGGCGTATCAGGAAATCCTTGGAAATATGCATAACTTATTTGGTGATACAGCTGCTGTTGATGTTTATCTTGATGAGAAAGGCAATCTTACTTATCAGTTGAGTGAAGAGGGTGATACCGTTGCGGATATGCTTCAATATGTAAAACTTAATCCTGCGGTATTGTTGGAGCGCTTCCGTACTCAAGTGAAAAATGCACAGTTAGATAAAGCACTCCAAGAGCAGTTCCTAACTGAATTTGAAAGTGGCTTATACGGTTATACCTATCTGGAAGAAGAGGAGTAATGCTTACTTCCTAATGCAGAGTGGTGTTGATACATCACTCTTTATCTATCATATTGATTTATATGTTGCTTGTTAAAATAAGTAACAGAGGTAATGGCATGAAAAATTGTACGTTAGGTAATGAGACTGATAATTCTTTGATCTCAAATGCATTTGGTTTTTTACGTTTTCCACTGAATTTTCAACCTTATAGCAGTGATGCTGATTGGGTGATCACTGGGGTGCCTTTTGATATGGCAACTTCAGGTCGTGCAGGTACTCGCCATGGACCCGGCGCTATTCGCCAGATTTCGACTAACTTAGCATGGGAAGGACATCGCTGGCCTTGGCACTTCGATATGCGTGAACGCCTCAAAGTTGTTGATTGTGGTGATTTAGTATTTAACTTCGGTGATGCACAAGATATGAGTGATAAGCTACAAGCTCATACGGAAAAATTGCTAGCAGCAGGTAAAAGATGTTTAACCTTTGGTGGTGATCACTTTGTGACATTACCGCTATTACGTGCTCACGCTAAACACTTTGGCAAAATGGCCTTGGTGCATTTTGATGCTCATACCGATACTTATGCTAATGGCAGTAAGTTTGATCACGGTACGATGTTCTATCATGCTCCTAATGAAGGTTTGATTGATCCACAGCATTCAGTGCAAATTGGCATTCGTACCGAGCATGACACTAATAACGGCTTTACTGTCTTGGATGCTGCACAAGTTAATGATCGTGGCGTTGATGATTTAGTCGCGCAAATTAAAGAGATTGTGGGTTCACTTCCTGTTTATTTGACTTTTGATATTGATTGCCTTGATCCCGCATTTGCACCGGGTACAGGAACACCGGTTGTGGGTGGATTAACTACGGATAAGGCGCTGAAAATGCTGCGTGCTCTACAGCCGTTAAATATTGTAGGCATGGATTTAGTTGAAGTATCGCCAGCGTATGATCAATCAGATATTACTGCCCTTGCCGGAGCAACCATTGCACTTGATATGCTATATCTGCAAGCGGCTAAAAAATAATTACTTTTTTTGTCATAAATAATGTCAAGGCAATATCTATTTAGATATTGCCTTATTTTTATCCATTAAATGAATGAGTTAAGCATTTTTTGCTAACTATAAAGTTAATGAGTAAAAAAGATCATCTGCTCTTTTGCAACAGATGATGGCCTTTTGGTAACTTGTTATTCTAAATGATAATTATTTTCACTATATTCTATTCTACTTATTGTGTTTATTAGTGAATGATCATTTCTTTGTCACATCGCACTTTAATTGCTACTGTTAAATTATTAATAAAGTTCTTTTTTGGAAGAGCTTTTTCATCTGTAAATATTCAGGAGAAAGACAATGGCTTTGAATGGTAAAGTAATTTTAGTTACAGGTGCTGCTCAGGGAATTGGTCGTGGTATCGCATTACGTCTTGCTAAAGAGGGTGCCGATATTGCTCTGGTTGACTTAAAAGCAGATAAATTATCCGATGTAGCAAAAGAAATTGAAGCTTTAGGGCGTAAAGTAACGACCTTTGCTGCAGATATTAGCAACCGTGATGAAGTCTTTGCGGCGGTTGAACATGCTGAAAAAACCTTAGGCGGTTTTGATGTTATGATCAATAACGCAGGTATTGCACAGGTGAAACCTCTTGCAGATGTGACCCCGGAAGATATGGATCGGATCTTCAAAATTAACGTTAATGGTGTGATGTGGGGTATTCAGGCCGCTTCTGAGAAATTTAAAGCATTAGGCCATAAAGGGAAGATTATTAATGCATCTTCTATTGCTGGGCACGATGGTTTTGCCATGTTAGGGGTTTATTCTGCCACTAAATTTGCAGTACGTGCATTAACACAAGCGGCAGCTAAAGAGTATGCAAGCGCAGGCATCACTGTTAATGCTTATTGCCCGGGCATTGTCGGCACCGATATGTGGGTTGAGATTGACGAGCGTTTCGCTGAAATTACTGGAGCACCAAAAGGTGAGACCTATAAAAAATATGTGGACGGTATTGCTCTAGGACGTGCTCAAACTCCTGATGACGTAGCTGCGTTAGTTTCCTTCTTGGCAAGTGATGATTCCGACTATATTACGGGCCAAGCTATCTTAACAGATGGCGGTATTGTCTATCGTTAATTATTGATTACTTAATCATAATTATTATTTGTGCCCCGAGTTATTCACTAAGATAACTCGGGGCATTTTTTTATGATATGTGTACGAAAAATATTTCCTCTTTGATTTTTGTCTGTTATAAGTTACATTTTTAGTGTGATTTATAAGCAACAATTAGGACTTTGGCAATAAGGAAAGCAAATGCCATATAAAATAGATATAGTAAAAAGAAAAACTGTTCCTGCATATCTTGACCATGATTTAGAGATGATAAATGAACTACGAGAAGATCCTGATTATGCTGAGGTGTATTTGCAAACGGCGTTAGAAGGTATTTATGAGCCTGGGGGAATAGGTGCATTTTTAATTGCATTACGGCAAATTATTGAGGCTCATGGTGGAGTGGGCGTGATTGCGAAAAAATCAGGATTATCTCGACAACATATTTATCGAGCATTATCTGAAAATGGTAATCCAACACTGACAACATTGACAGAAATCACCAGAGCAGTAGGCGTTCGATTAGCATCAACTCACTGTGTTTAATAATTTACCAGCAAAAAATACGATGTGCCTCGAGTTATTCACTAAGATAACTCGGGGCATTTTGTTTACTGTAACGCATTAAAGTTGGAAATAACGAGCAATCAGTGGCGCTGTAAAGTTCTTTTTTAAATAAAAACCACGGGGAAGTGTCATGATGCGTTGTCCATTTTCACCAATGGCTTCGGTTAATGCCTTACTGTTAGCAGCCTTAGGGCGAATTTGTAATACTTGTCCGTGACGCGCAGTAATGCTTTCTACTTTTCCTAAGACAATCATATCCATTAACTCTTCCCAATCGTGACGCAGTAGCTCTTCTTCAAGATGATTGGGGCTCCAAAGTAGCGGGGAAGCGACTCTACGCTGTGCTAATGGGATCTCCCGTTCTCCCTCTACAGGTACCCATAATACTTTTGACAGCTTGCGTTTTACATGGCTATTCTCCCATGTGATCCCACTGTTTCCTGTAAGTGCGGCAACACAAACAAAGGTGGTTTCTAATGGCATACCAAAACGGTCGATAGGGATGGTTTTTAGCTCAACACCGATATGAGAAAAATCTTGTTCAGGTTTACTGCCGGCACTGGCACCTAAATAGTATTCCAATAGCATACCGACCCAACCTTTATCACGCTTTAAATTTTCAGGAATAGGAAGCTGTGCAAAAGCGGCGAGTTCACCGAAGGTATAACCAGCCAGCGCTTGTGCTCGTGCGAGTAAAACGGATTCATTTTCAGGTGCTGCTGGTGGCGTAAACATAAATAACTGTCTTCCTGTACAATAAATAAACAGAAAAAAAAGGATGATGGAAAATGTTTTTTCACTGATTTAAGTTAAAACATAATAGCATGATATATCATCATTTTTTTATGTGAATCGAGGTTTTAATAATAAATGATATAAGTTGTTCAGGGTTATCCTTAGATCATAAACAGGCTTTTGCACTAGGTTATCCACAGCTTTGTGGGATAACTCCGCAAAAGTGAGATCACTGTTCTGATTTACAGCCTTGACTTTTGCCGATATTCCCCAAAATCTGCCTAATTCGATTAACTAATCGGCACAACCTGTGGATAAAACCGACTATGATTGTTTTTCGTACAATTTAACCATTGGACTTTATTCATTGGTTTATCCAATCGTTGAAATAGGGATAAAAACTTATCTACTAATTTGAATTATAAGTGATATTTTAAAAAATGTTTCAACAGCCTGCACGCTAATATAAAAACTATACCCTGATTATCTCACTCTTTTTCACATAGATATCCACAGAAAAAGTGAATAAATCCCCTAGGCCTTACTGTTGGTGTTTATAACTTTGCAGGTTTCTGTGAATTAACATAATTATAAGTGAAAACGTTATTTGAATGGGGGCGTTTCTAAATCAGGTATAAACCATGCCGATTTAAAATCAAACCAACCAAAGGTATTCATTTTTACACCGCGTATCGTACGTTGCCCTTGTAATTCAAGTAAATGGTGAAATAACGGGAAAAGCCAATTATTTTGTGTTAATTGGCGACACCACTCTTCAAGCGGTAATACTTTTTGACGCCATAAGGCTAGGGCATCTTCATAACGTTTACCCATGCACTGGTGAAATAGAGGCAGTTCATAAAGTGCTGCAAAAATAGAAAACTCGAGCGGTTTATAGAAATTGACGGTAGCTAACCAGATATCACTCTTTGCATCACCATAATACCACTGTTCATAATCAAGCACTTGAATAGATAATTCGATATTATAGTCAGATAAGATTTTTTTGATCAGTTCAGCAATAGTGCTGTATTCGTGGTGCTCTTTATACAGTGTAATGGTCAGTTTTGTGAGTGAAGCGGGTTTAGCATGCGGTGGGATCAGTTTGCTATGGTGCCAGTGTAACAATAAACCATAAGCAGGTGACCAATGGCGTTGATAAGAGGGCGCACAATGGGCCAACATATTCACCGGTGTTAATACACTACTAAGCCATTCGCGGATCTCAGGTTGTTGGCATTGTGTTGAGCGACTATCGTAAAGTAAAAAATAACAGCCTTCCTCTTTGCGGCTTTCCAGTGAGTTGTTATGAGTATCATCATCGGTTAAATGAAGGGTAGAGCAAACCATTTTGTCTTTTAATTCAGGAACCACCCAAATATCGATGTTATCTAATAGTGCGCGTAAACCAAAATAGCGATCAAACGCTTTGATTTGCAGTTTATGTTGATCATTGCTCATCACTTGGTATGCCCCTGTGCCAATGGGGTGCTGAGAAAAATTAGCGAGAGTTCGCCATTCTTGGGGCAAGATCGCTGCTTGTGGGCTACCTAATAGGGTGGCAAATTGTTTATCCGGTACGGTTAAATAAATATCAATAACATAAGGTTGCGGTGAGGTTATTTTCTCAATATGTGCATAAAGTGGATTGCAAACTTTCATTCTCATTAAAGAGGTGCTGATATCCTCTATGGTTAATTCTCGTCCATGGTGAAAATAGATAGCAGGGCGTAAATAAAAGCGCCAATGTTGCTCGCTGAGCATCTGCCAGTGATGGGCTAATTCCGCTTCGACTTCCCCATTTTCCTCTTTTAAGTGAAGTAATGAATTAAATATTTGGCTCATTAAATGTAATTCAGAGCGTCGAAGCGGAGTACCGGGTAATAAATTACGAAAAGGGCGATAGTAAATTATTCGTAGACGTTGTTGGCTAGGGTGAAAGCTTTTTTCAATCTGTGAAAGCACCATTTGCCGTAACGAGTCTTTATCGCCCATCAGTGCAACGAGCTTTTCTATATCATTTTCTTCCAGTAATCGCTCTGCTCGGCTTTGTTGGATGTCAAAGGCGTTAGAGTGAAAAGTCAGGGTGGATTTTTTTCCTCTTCCTACTTCTGCATGCCAATCTATCCAACCAGTTTGATGCATTTTGTTTAATAACGAACGCACATGGCGACGAGTGCAATGTAATGTTTCAGCAAGCTCTTGTAATGTGGTTTCAGTCTCTTTTCCCTCAAAAGCTTGCCATAAGCGAATAAATTGCAACTCTAAGCGGGGTGATGTCATAAAAGAGGAAATCCCTTATTAAAGTGATCAATTTTAATTTCCTTATATTAGACCGATAATGTTTGTGTTTAAAGTTAGCTCTTATGTTAGTTATCACAAATTATGAATACTAACAGACTCCCCCTTTGAGCATGCGGTGATTACCGGCCAGTGATAATAGGTCACTGGCATTTTTTGTTCGTTTTACTGAAAAAAAAATGCCGCGAGGTAAATAGCGGCGAGAATGACAAAGTTTAAATTTTTACAGATAACAAACAGTGAAATAAGGTAATTGAGTCAGTGATTAACGCATAAAAGCAGGTTGTTTAGCTTCATAAGCACTTATCTCTGCTTGGTGTTGTAACGTTAATCCGATACTGTCTAATCCTTCAATCATGCAATGACGGCGAAATGCATCGATTTCAAATGAGAAGCATAATTCACCGGCGATCACTTGTTGGGCAACTAAATCAACGGTAATAGGCATACCAGCATGCTCTGTTACCCAATTAAATAACTGTGTAACTTGCTCATCGCTTAATTTGATTGGCAATAACTGGTTATTAAAGGAATTGCCGTAAAAAATATCAGCAAAACTCGGCGCGATCACCGCATGAAAGCCATAATCTGTGAGCGCCCAAGGCGCATGTTCGCGAGAAGATCCACAACCAAAATTCTCGCGCGCTAATAAAATAGAAGCACCTTGATAGATGGACTGATTTAAAATAAATGATGGGTTAGGCTGGGTGCCTTCATCATCTAAAAATCGCCAATCATGAAATAAGTGTTTACCAAACCCCGTGCGAGTGACTTTTTGTAAAAATTGTTTGGGAATAATCGCATCAGTATCCACGTTGGCAGCATCTAAAGGTACTGGAATTCCAGTGTGTTGTGTGAATTTATTCATTAGGCTCTCCTTTATGATACTGTTGCAAAAGTGCGAATATCAGCAAAATGTCCATGAATGGCGGCGGCAGCGGCCATTGCCGGACTGACTAAATGAGTTCTGCCACCACGACCTTGGCGACCTTCAAAATTACGATTGCTGGTCGATGCGCAACGCTCTCCGGGATTTAATCGGTCATTGTTCATTGCCAAGCACATTGAGCAGCCGGGTAAACGCCATTCAAAACCTGCTTCAATAAAAATTTTATCTAAACCTTCTGCTTCCGCTTGGGCTTTAACAGGGCCTGAGCCGGGAACAACAATTGCCTGTACATGGGAGGCGACTTTATGCCCTTTAGCTATCTTTGCTGCTGCGCGTAAATCTTCAATACGAGAGTTAGTGCAAGAGCCTATAAAAACTTTATCTATTGTAATATCAGTTAAGTTAACACCTTCAGTTAATCCCATATAAGCTAAGGCTTTTTCGGCGCTAGCTCGTTCAACAGGATCGTTAAAACTGTTCAATCGCGGAACAATTTGGTCAATAGCAATCACTTGTCCCGGATTCGTCCCCCAAGTCACTTGTGGTGCAATCTCTGCGGCATTAATCGTCACAGTAGCATCAAAAATAGCATCTTCGTCCGACTTTAACGTTTTCCAATAGGCGACAGCTTCATCCCACAATGGGGCTTGAGGGGCAAATTGACGTCCTTTTAAGTAAGCAAATGTAGTCTCATCAGGAGCAACTAAGCCTGCTTTTGCCCCCATCTCTATCGCCATATTGCATAACGTCATTCGCCCTTCCATACTCAAAGCTTCAATAGCTTCTCCTGTAAATTCAATGATATACCCCGTACCTCCTGCACTACCTAATTTTCCGATAATCGCCAATACGATATCTTTTGCCGTGATGCCATTGGCTGTTTTGCCTTGTACTTCGATTTTTAAGGTTTTAGCACGTGATTGTTTTAAGGTTTGTGTTGCTAATACGTGCTCAACCTCAGAAGTGCCAATACCGAAAGCTAATGCGCCAAAGGCACCATGTGTTGCTGTATGTGAGTCGCCACAAACAATTGTCATGCCTGGTAAAGTTAAGCCTTGTTCAGGCCCCATAACATGAACAATTCCTTGATATGGGTGATTCAAGTCATACAAGGTCACACCAAATTCTTGACAGTTTTTCATTAACTCTTGCATTTGAATACGCGCCATATCACCACAGGCGTTGATATCTTTGGTTTGAGTTGAAACGTTGTGATCCATTGTGGCAAAGGTTTTGTTGGGTTGACGAACAGCACGACCTTTGGTTCTTAAACCATCAAAAGCTTGAGGTGAAGTCACTTCATGCACTAAATGTCTATCGATATATATAATAGGTGTTTCATTCGCTACTTCTCTGACAACATGTGCATCGTAAATTTTTTGATATAATGTTTTACCCATGTTATGCCCCTTCTTGAATAAACTGAGCGATATGATCACCCATTTCTGCGGTTGTTATTGCGTTTCCTTCTCCCGCTAAATCTGCGGTGCGATAGCCTGTTGCTAGTACTTTTGTAATTGCTTCTTCAATGGCTTGGGCTGCTTTATCTTCATTAAAGCTATAACGCAGTAATAGGGCGGTTGATAAAATTTGTGCTATTGGATTGGCGATATTTTTACCGGCAATATCTGGTGCGGAGCCACCTGCGGGTTCATATAAGCCAAAATGTGCTTCATTTACGCTTGCAGAGGGCAACATGCCCATTGAACCGGTGATCATGGCGCATTCGTCTGATAAAATATCGCCAAAGATATTGGAGCACAGCAATACATCAAATTGCGCTGGATCTTTAATTAATTGCATTGTCGCATTATCGATATACATATGTTGCAAGGTCACATCAGGATATTGTTTAGCGACCTCAGTGACGACTTCACGCCATAAAATAGAGCTTTGTAAAACGTTGGCTTTATCAATCGACGTGACTTTATAACGACGTTTTTGTGCTGATTTGAAAGCAAAATGAGCAATACGTTCGATTTCATAGCGATGGTAAACCTCGGTATCAAAAGCACGCTCTTCGCGACCTTCACCATCACGGCCTTTAGGTTGACCGAAATAGATCCCCCCAGTTAATTCACGAACACATAAAATATCAAAACCGCGTTGTGCAATATCAGCACGCAATGGACAATAAGCTTCTAAACCTGTATATAAACGAGCTGGGCGCAGATTGCAGAATAATTTAAAGTGTTTGCGTAAAGGTAATAATGCGCCACGTTCCGGTTGTTGATCTGCCGGTAAATGCTCCCATTTAGGCCCCCCCACAGAGCCGAATAAAATCGCATCAGCTTGCTCACATCCAGCTAAGGTGGTTGCCGGTAATGGTGTGCCATGATTATCGATAGCAATACCACCAATATCGTACTCTTTGGTCGTGATATTCAGTGAAAATCGTTTATTTACCGCATCGATCACTTTTTGTGCTTGCGCCATAACTTCAGGGCCAATGCCATCTCCGGGCAATACTGCAATATGATAATGTTTAGACATAATGATTAAACCGCTTCTTGTGTTGTATGGTGTTTGCGTTTTTCTATTTCGACTTGCTCTGAACGCCAAATACTGTTGATAACATGCATCATGGCGTTGGCGGATGAACCGACGATATCAGTTTCTAATCCCATGCCATGAAATTTACGTCCTTGGTATTCAACCACGATATCAACTTGTCCTAATGCATCTCGTCCTTCACCTTTGGCTGTTAATTGATAAGTCACCAGTTTTAAGGGATAACCTGTAGCACGAGAAATAGCTTGATAGACAGCATCAACGGGACCATTTCCTGTTGCTGCTTCAGTGATTTCTTCATTTTTACGACTAATGCTGACACTGGCCGTGGCAACTGTTGAGGAGCCGGATTGAGTATTAAAATAGTTCATTACAAACTCATCAGGCTCTTGTTGCTGTTGCCCCATAAAAGCCAATGCTTCTAAGTCATAGTCAAAAACTTGGCCTTTTTTATCAGCTAAACGTAAGAAAGCGGCATATAAAGAATCTAAGTTATAATCTGTTTCGCGATAGCCCATCTCTTCCATACGGTGTTTTACCGCAGCTCGACCAGAGCGAGACGTTAAGTTCAATTGCACCTCTTTTAAACCAATTGATTCAGGTGTCATAATTTCGTAAGTTTCACGATTTTTCAGTACGCCATCTTGGTGAATACCAGAGGAGTGGGCAAAGGCATTTGAGCCAACGATGGATTTATTGGCATGAATAGGGGTATTACATAATTGACTGACTAACTGGCTGGTACGGTAGATCTCTTTGTGATTAATACGCGTTTGTACATTCATCATTTGTTCACGTACTTTTATCGCCATAATCACTTCTTCTAAAGCGCAGTTACCGGCTCGTTCACCTAAGCCGTTGATAGTCCCTTCAACTTGTCTTGCACCTGCTTGTACTGCGGTAATAGAGTTTGCAACAGCCATACCTAAATCATCATGGCAATGAACGGAGATCACCGCTTTATCAATATTAGGTACACGTTCAAATAAATTAGTGATAATGCCACCGAATTGATAAGGCGTGGTATAACCTACGGTGTCTGGAATATTAATGGTTGTTGCGCCCGCGTTGATGGCACTTTCCACAATGCGACATAAATTATCAATATGGGTACGCCCCGCATCTTCGCAAGAAAACTCAACATCATCAGTATAGCGTCGGGCGCGTTTAATTGAGCGTGTTCCCATTTCAATAATGTCATCAAAAGATTTTTTTAACTTATGTTCAGCATGCAAAGCGGAGGTGGCTAAAAAAACATGAATACGAAATGCCTCGGCAATGTTTAATGACTCTGCGGCAACGTCAATATCATTATCAACACAGCGAGCTAACGCACAAATGCGACTATTTTTAATTTCTCGAGCGATGGTTTGTACAGATTCAAAATCTCCAGGGGAAGAGACAGGAAAACCCGCTTCAATGATATCTACACCTAAACGTTCTAAGGCATAAGCAATTTGTAACTTCTCTTTTACGCTTAAGCTAGCTTGCAATGCTTGTTCGCCATCTCTTAATGTGGTGTCAAAAATAATCACATTGTTGCTCATAATCTGTTCCTTATACTTTTTTATTTCGTTTTTTGCGCTCTCCCAGGTATAAAAAAACCCGCGATTAGCGCGGGTTTTTCTCTAAGGGTAGGTATGTTTCATTTTTTACCCATCAGCCGACCGCGCATCAATGTTGCGAATAGTAGTAGGCTTGATAGTAAAATTGCGTTTAACATGAAACATCCTTACATTTGTTCTTAATAACGTTTATTTATTGATACCGGATACCAATCATCATGTCAAGCATTGGAATTTTTTAATTTGTTTTGATGTGTGAATTATATTTTATTCTTAGTAATTCTGACTAATATCTAAATTTTTAGTAATGATTATATCTATCAAACAATCATTGATTAGGTTAATGTTTCACATAATCGCTCTTGGGGAGTGAAATAAAAAATTAAACAATTGTTTGCTTTTTTTTTGAACAACTAACTATCAGGGGGATGAGTGGTTGTAGTTAACAACAATATCAATAAATTTGAGCAACATTTTGAATATAAGAATAAAAATTATTACCGTGGTGACTGTAATAGTTCTGAAAGTGTCCTGTAAGGTGATAGATTTTATTATTTTATTATGATTTTTATCATATTTTGTTTTATTATTTGCAAGGCATAAGGTAAAACAGGTTGTAATATATATCGGTATAATCATTTCATTAATATGTAATTTAAATGTCAATTTATTCTCTTTAATATAAAGATGAATTATTTTTTGGTGTTTGTGTTATACATTTTGTGATGTACATGGATGATGAATAATAAGTAGTAATATTTTTATAAAAGTTACAGTCATGGTTAGATATATAATTTATTAATATGCTTTTATATTATTAATAAGTTTTAATTCGCCAATTATAATAACATAGTGGAGTAAAAAATGACGGATTACACATCAGCAACAACGACCAATAAAGAGTCAGCAGATATGCATTTACGTAATGTTGATCTTAATTTATTAACGGTGTTTGATGCTGTTATGCAAATGCAAAATGTCACACGAGCAGCACAGGTGTTAGGTATGTCTCAACCGGCAGTCAGTAATGCAGTTTCTCGTCTTAAGATCATGTTTAATGACGAGTTATTTGTTCGGTATGGCCGAGGTATTCAACCAACATTAAGAGCCAAACAATTATTTGGCCCTGTTCGACAAGCATTACAATTAGTCCATAATGAATTGCCAGGGGCGGGATTTGAACCGGAACAAAGTGATCGTGTGTTTAGCTTATCTATTTGCAGTCCATTAGATATCAAGTTAGCGCCAAAAATTGTAGAGAGAATAAAAAATAAAACCCCTAATATTAATGTAAATATTAAGTCTTATTTGAATAGTAATATTGAACACCAATTAAAATATCAGGAAGTTGAGTTCTTTATTAATTATAAACAATTTGATAAACCAGAGTTTCATTCACACCCTTTATTCAATGATGAAGTGGTTTTGGCTGTCTCTAACCAACACCCACGAATTAAAGAAAGCGTTACTGAAGAGATGTTATTAAATGAGCATCATTCTATTGTTTCTTTAGAAGATGTGGGGTCTTTTAGTGCGGCTTATTATAAGAATACAGAGTTAGAAGATTTAATTACTTATGAAGGTACTGATTTAAATAGTGTATTAAATCTAGTCTCAAAAACTTATTCGGTCGCTATTGCGCCTAGATGGTTAGTTGAAAGCTATTCAGAACAATTGAACATTAAGGCGATATCATTACCTTGGGAGAAGGTAGAACGTCCATGCTATTTAATTTGGCATGAGTCAACGGCACGGGATAAAGGCCATTTATGGATGAAAAATTTACTTAGTGAGGTTTGTCAAAACTAAGAGTGATTCACTCATAATTAGCACTCTATGCTAATTATGCAGAAATAGTGGCAGATAACGTTAGCTTACTGCTAATAACCAATAAAAGATATTCTTTAATAGTAAATAATAAAGATAAGTCTCTTGGGTAGCTGTCACTATTTTTGCCCTAATTGTTATCCTATCCCTATCAGTTGCAACTATTGTCATCTAATCGATTTTTTTCTTTATTTTCTCTGTCATTAATCTTGTAAATGAATAAATTTATATAATTAGCTTTTGATTTTATTATATTTTTCTTGTTAATACTTTGTTTGTTCACAAAGTGTTCAGGCTCATTTTTACATTTTCATTAGTATGATGAAATTGACAAAACTTTTCATGACTCACAATTTTACAAATTTATGTAAAATTAGATTCCTTTATTTTTGCGGATCACTTAGACTTTCAGATAAGTCAGCGAACAGGTGTAAGCTGAAATTAGAAGATGACATTATTCTTTATTTCAACTTAATTATTCCTACGCTTTTCCATAAATAACAGGAAAATCATGATAAATAATAATAATCTATATGATTATCATATAATTAGAAGATTGCAGATGCAATTTTCATCTTCTGGGGAAAAAACGGCTTATCGTCAGTGGGAGGCTAAGTCTGAAATCGCCATGTCATGGGCGTCAGTAGCAAAAAAAACACGTGCACTCTCAAATGCATTACTCGATATGGGCGTGGCAGTTCAAGAAAATGTGGGGATTTTTTCCCAAAACAGCATTGATTGGTCTATTGCTGATATTGCTACTTTGCAGTTGCGTGCTGTCACAGTTCCTCTTTATGCAACAAGTAGTGTGGAACAAGCCGCTTATATCATCAACGATGCGAATATTCGTATTCTTTTTGTTGGTGACCAAAAGGAATATGACGTTGTTTCTGAGTTAGCGCTATTATGCCCGCAACTTAAACATATTATTGTGTTTAATTCTCAGGTCGTTTTAAATCCGACAATACCTTCTTATCATCTGACAAACTTAATCAGTGACTGTCAATCTCAATATGACTCTCTGTTACAACAACGTATTGATGAATGTTGTTTAGATGATTTGTTTACGCTGATTTATACCTCGGGTACAACAGGTGAGCCTAAAGGTGTTATGCTTGATTACACCAATCTGGCTTCTCAACTTTATCTGCATGATCAGCGCCTTTCATTATCGGATAAAGATGTTTCATTATGCTTTTTACCGTTATCACATGTATTTGAACGGGCATGGAGCTTCTATGTTATGCATACTGGGGCTATTAATGTTTATCTCACAGATACCCATGCTGTAAGGGAAGCGATGGCTGCGGTAAAACCAACGGTTATGTGTGCAGTGCCACGCTTTTACGAAAAAGTATATAGCGCCATTCAAGAGAAAGTTTCTCAAGCACCTCGACTACGCCAATGGATGTTTAAATGGGCTCTTAAACAGGGTGAAAAACAACGTCAGGCACACTTAGCTGGACGTTCATTAGGTGTGCTATCTCAATGGTGTTATCGCTTTGCGGATAAAAAAGTTCTTCAACCACTACGTCAAATTTTAGGTGGGCGAGTTCGTTTTTTACCTGCCGCAGGCGCTCGTTTAGATGATGCGGTGATCGGCTTTTTCTTAGCCGCTGGTATTAATATTAAATATGGTTATGGCATGACAGAGACTTGTGCCACGGTATCTTGTTGGGAAGAAAACCATTATAAACTAGGCTCTATTGGTACTCCGTTACCGGGGGTTGAGGTACGTATAGGCGAAGAAAACGAGATCCAAGTGCGTGGTAGTATCGTGATGAAAGGTTATTTTAATAAGCCTGAAGAGACGGTTGCCGCGTTTACTGAAGATGGTTGGTTACGTACCGGTGATGCGGGTGCATTAGATGAAGATGGGATGTTATATATTACCGAACGTTTGAAAGATCTTATGAAAACCTCAAATGGAAAATATATTGCACCGCAAATGATTGAAGGTACATTAGGGCAAGATCGCTTTATTGAGCATATCGCTGTGATTGCAGATACCCGTAAATTTGTTTCTGCACTGATCGTGCCTTGCTTTGATGCATTAGAAGAACATGCTCGAGCATTAAATTTAAAATATCACGATCGGATAGAGTTATTACGCCATACTAAGATCAAAGAATTATTTGATGAACGCTTGCGTGAAATGCAACGTAATTTTGCTAGTTTCCATCAAGTTAAACGATTTACCCTATTAGCGGAAGGGTTTACGATGGAGTCTGGAGAATTGACACCTACCTTAAAATTAAGACGTAAAATAATTTCTGAACGCTATCGAAATGAAATTGAGCAGATGTATCAAGAGTCGTGATCACCAGACAAAAAAGCACCGTAAGGGTGCTTTTTTATTGCACTTTAGGTAAGTCATAGGCAGTAACAATGCAAGTAATTGGTAAAAGGTATAAACGGAAACGTTGACGCATACGGTTTTATCAGTAAATTGTGTTAAAATGCAGATTCAGATCAGCATGATGACTGAAAACCATAGCAATAATGTAATAAATACCCTATTAATAATTAGAAGAGGCTAAAGTGAAACTGGATGAAATCGCCCGCTTGGCTGGTGTTTCACGAACAACAGCGAGTTATGTCATTAATGGTAAAGCTAAACAGTACCGTGTAAGTGACAAGACTGTTGAAAAAGTGATGGCGGTGGTCAGAGAGCACAATTACCACCCGAACGCTGTTGCCGCGGGATTACGTGCTGGTCGTACGCGTTCTATAGGTTTGGTTATTCCTGATTTGGAAAATACCAGTTATACCAGAATTGCCAATTATCTTGAACGACAAGCGCGTCAACGTGGTTATCAATTGCTGATTGCCTGCTCAGAAGATCAACCTGACAACGAAATTCGTTGTGTAGAACATCTACTACAACGCCAAGTTGATGCCATTATTGTATCAACGGCATTACCCCCAGAGCACCCATTTTATCAGCGTTGGGCTAATCGTTCGTTGCCTATCATTGCCTTAGATAGGGCGTTAGAGAGTGAACATTTTATTAGTGTCGTCGGTGATGATTTAGAAGACGCAAAAATGTTAGCGAGTGAGCTTAAAGCTTTTCCTTCTCAATCGGTTCTCTATCTAGGCGCATTGCCCGAACTGTCAGTCAGTTTTTTACGTGAACAGGGCTTTCGTAGTGTGTGGCAAGATGATCCACGACAAGTGACTTATCTTTATGCGAATAGTTATGAACGAGAAGCGGCGGCAGAGGTATTTTCGGAATGGTTAAATAATAACCCGATGCCTGATGCACTCTTTACGACCTCCTTTGCGCTATTACAAGGTGTGATGGATGTAACGTTGCAAAGAAGTGGACGCTTACCTACGCAGTTAGTGATTGCTACATTTGGTGATCATGAATTATTAGATTTCCTCGAATGTCCAGTATTATCGGTGGCTCAGCGACATCGTGATATTGCACAACGTGTATTAGAGTTGGTTTTAGCAAGTCTTGAAGAAGAGCAAAAACCACAAGCCGGTATTACACGTATTCGACGTGATTTATGTCGCCGAGGTAGTTTAGGACGTACTCGTTAATTAGCGTTCACTTTCTGACTCAGCATTTTTTATAATGACTATCCCTGCTTTATTAAATTAAAGCAGGGATAGTTTATTTGGTTAAATAATGTCGGGTGACTTAAATAAAATAAAATTTGAGATTAATCTTAAACGTTTTTTTACAATTTATCCTGTTTTGTTTAATTCGCGGGTGAAATTTTGATATTTCTATAAGTGATATTACTTAAATAAAATAATTTATTTATTAACTTTGCAGAAAGAAAACTCGACAGTAAAAAATTATCTACATGATATCACATTATTTTTTCAGTAGATTAAGCCAGTTCTTTAATTTAAAGAGGGCTTTGTATTGTTATGTTGGTTAAAGGCAAATGAACGACAATAAATAGGCATTATCTCATTAAATAGGTCATTTTCTTTTTATGACTTCTTTATCTTATTTTTCCCTTTTTCATCTCTATAAATAATCACTATTTGAGAACAAATAAGAAAAATAAAAAATAACCGATAGGAATCATAGTGTTAATATTCTTCTTTTTTAGCCTGCTGATAATTTTTTCATTTCGATGAGATTATAAAATTACTGTAAATATCAATAAAGCGTCCTACAACTGGCTTGACAACGTTTTCATACCATCCGTAAACTCTATTTGTGGGGATTTGTGGGATAATGTGGTGTAAATTATAACGCTGAGGGAAATGAGGATGTTTCGTGGTGCAACACTCGTTAATCTCGACAGCAAAGGGCGAATAACAGTTCCTTCCCGTTATCGAACAACGCTGAACGAGGCTTCTGAAGGTCAAATGGTCTGTACCATTGATCTCAATCAGCCATGTTTATTGCTGTATACCCTTCCTGAATGGGAAAAAATTGAGTTAAAACTGGCGGCGCTTTCTTCCATGAACCCCGCCGAACGAAGAGTGCAGCGTTTATTACTTGGGCATGCCAGTGAATGCCAAATGGATAGCGCAGGACGTCTTTTGTTAGCTAGCACGCTAAGACAGCACGCGGGGCTAACCAAAGAGGTCATGTTAGTCGGTCAATTCAATAAATTTGAATTGTGGGATGAACAGGTCTGGTATCAACAGATCAAAGAAGACATTTTGGCAGAGCAAACCTCACAGGAACCGTTATCGACACGACTATTGGATTTATCACTTTAAATAATGACAACGAATAATTTTAGCCATACCAGTGTATTACTGGATGAAGCAGTAAACGGCCTGAATATTAAACCTTCAGGTATTTATATTGACGGTACTTTTGGCCGTGGTGGGCACTCTCGTCTGATTTTATCGCAATTAGGTGAACAAGGCCGTCTCATTGCGATTGATAGAGATCCACAAGCTATCGCAGTGGCAAATGAAATTGATGATCCACGATTCTCTATTATTCATGGGCCTTTTTCAAATATTGAACACTATATCAATGAGTTAGGTTTAAGTGGCAAAGTTGATGGCGTATTATTAGATTTAGGCGTTTCTTCACCGCAATTAGATGATCCTGAACGAGGATTCTCTTTTATGCGTGATGGGCCACTCGATATGCGTATGGACCCAACCACAGGACAATCAGCTGCACAGTGGTTAATGAATGCCGAAGAAGATGATATTACTTGGGTGCTAAAAACCTTCGGTGAAGAGCGTTTCGCGAAACGCATTGCCCGTGCCATTGTGGCGCGTAATAAAACTGAAGAGCCATTAACACGTACTAAACAGTTAGCGGATTTGATTAGTGAAGCAAGTCCAGTAAAAGAGCGACATAAGCACCCTGCAACACGTAGCTTTCAAGCGATCCGTATCTATATCAATAGCGAGTTAGATGAGATTGAAAAAGCATTAAAAGGTGCCGTGTCTATTTTAGCGCCAGCAGGGCGTTTATCGGTGATTAGTTTCCACTCTTTAGAAGACCGATTAGTTAAACGTTTTATAAGAGATGAAAGTAAAGGGCCTGTTGTTCCAGCGGGGATCCCATTAACAGAAGAACAAATTAAAGCACTAGGAAGTGCTCGCCTGAGTAGCATTCATAAAATGAAACCTACCGGTGTTGAAGTTGAGGAGAATCCACGAGCGCGAAGTTCTGTTTTACGTGTCGCACAGCGTATTGAGGAATAAATGTCTACTGAACGCCATTCATTACCGGGAGTAATAGGACAAGATTTACTGCGTCATGGCAAATTGCCACTTATTCTTTTTTTCGCCGTTATTATCTCCGCGATCTATGTGGTAACGACAGCACATAAAACACGCTTACTGACAGCAGAAAAAGAGCGCTTAGTACTAGAAAAAAATGTATTGGATATTGAATGGCGCAACTTGATCCTTGAGGAAAATGCATTGGCGGACCATAGCCGAGTTGAACGTTTTGCAAGTGAACAGTTAGGCATGGTTCATGTTGATCCAACTAAAGAGAATATTGTGGTTACTAAATAATTAAGGCAAGTATGAAATTTTCACGTTCGGCAAAAGCGAAGACAAAGACAAAGTCAAATGCCAAACTCCGTAAACCTGAAGAAAAAACAGGATTTGTGAGTTGGCGTTTTGCGTTGCTTTGCGGTGGTATTGGTATTGCTTTAGCGGCGTTATTAATACGAGTTGCCTATTTACAGATTATTAACCCAGATCCCCTGATCCGCGAAGGGGATCTGCGCTCTTTACGTGTGCAAAAAGTCCCCACTGCTCGTGGCATGATAAGCGATCGTATGGGAAGACCATTGGCGGTGAGTGTCCCTGTATATGCTATTTGGGCTGATCCTAAAGTTGTGTTAGAAGCTAACCCTGATATGACCGATTCACGTTGGTTAGCACTTGCTGACGCATTAAAACTTCCCGTTAATCAAATTTCTCAAAAAATTTCTGCAACACCTTCCGCTCGTTTTATCTATCTTGCGCGCCAAGTTAATCCTGAAATTAGTGATTACATAAGTAAGCTGAAAATCAAAGGGATAAACATGCGCCAAGAGTCAAAACGCTATTATCCTTCAGGAGAAGTGACCGCTCACATCATTGGTGTTACAAACATTGATGGCGATGGTATTGAAGGGGTTGAAAAAAGCTTTAACCAATGGCTTACCGGTGCCCCTGGAGAGCGAGTTGTACGCAAAGATGGCTTTAACCGTGTGATTGAAAATATCGCTCAAACAGATAGCCAAGCTGCTCACAACTTAATGTTAAGCATTGATGAGCGTTTACAATCTGTAGTGTATAGAGAGTTAACCAATGCAGTCATTGAAAATAAAGCCGAATCAGGTACGGCGGTTTTGGTTGATGTCAATACAGGCGAAGTGTTAGCGATGGCAAATAGCCCATCCTATAACCCGAATAATTTAGCGGGAACGCCGAAAGATGCGATGCGTAATCGAGCTATCACCGATATTTTTGAGCCAGGCTCTACGGTAAAGCCGATGGTGGTTATGAGTGCGCTAAACAATAATATTATTAAAGAAAATACCGTTATTAATACTGTTCCTTATCGAATTAGTGGTCATCAGATAAAAGATGTTGCGCTTTATCGTGAGCTTTCGATAACTGGAATTTTACAGAAATCGAGTAACGTAGGGGTATCTCGCCTTGCGTTAGCGATGCCGGCGTCTGAACTGGTAGATGTTTATTCCCGTTTTGGCCTCGGAAAACCAACTAACTTGGGGCTAGTTGGTGAAAGTAGTGGCATATTTCCAATAAAAAAACAACGGTGGTCCGATCTTGAAAGGGCCACCTTCTCATTCGGATATGGGCTAATGGTAACGCCATTACAGTTAGCGCGTGTCTATGCAACTATCGGTAGTTTTGGTATTTATCGACCGCTTTCTATCACTAAAGTCGACCCTCCTGTACCGGGTACTCGCGTTTTCCCTGAAAAAGTCATGAGAACAGTGGTTCATATGATGGAAAGTGTCGCCTTACCGGGCGGTGGTGGCGTTCGTGCTGCGATCAAAGGGTATCGTGTCGCGATTAAGACCGGGACCGCGAAAAAAGTCGGCCCAGATGGAAAGTATATTAATGCCTACATTTCTTATGCAGCTGGTGTTGCACCGGCAAGCCGTCCACGCTTTGCCTTAGTAGTGATCATTAATGAGCCAAAAGCGGGCAAATATTATGGGGGTGCAGTTTCTGCACCAGTGTTTGGCACAATTATGGGCGCGGTTCTACGTACGATGAATGTAGAGCCTGATGCATTAACGCCAGACGATAAAAGTGAAATAGTGATTAATAAAAAAGAGGATACAAGTGGCAGATCCTAATTTAAGTGACCTATTAGGGGCACTCGGGATACAAGCACCGTCTTTAACGCTTAAAGACATGACACTCGACAGCCGAAAAGCCGCGAGTGGTGATCTGTTTGTGGCAATTAAAGGCCATGAAACGGATGGTAGACGCTATATTCCTCAGGCAATTGCACAAGGTGTTTGCGCTGTTTTAGCGGAAGCTGAAGGTATTGCTACTCATGGCGAAATTCGTGAAAGTCATGGTATACCCGTTATTTATATTGAAAACCTAAATTGTCAATTATCAAAACTTGCAGGAATTTTTTATCATCAACCGGCAGATAAATTAAAGCTGATTGGTGTCACTGGTACTAACGGAAAAACGACAACAACACAATTGTTAGCACAGTGGGCGCAAGGTTTAGGTGAAGTCAGTGCCGTTATGGGAACGGTAGGCAATGGGTTATTAGATCATATTGTTCCGGCAATGAATACAACCGGTTCAGCGGTTGATATCCAATTAGAATTACAGCAATTAGTTAATCAAGGCGCTACCTTTACCGCAATGGAGGTTTCGTCACACGGTTTAGTTCAAGGGCGCGTTAGTGCGCTACCTTTTGTCGCCAGCGTATTTACCAACTTAAGTCGCGATCACCTTGATTATCATGGTGATATGGCCAATTACGAACAGGCTAAATGGTTGTTATTTTCGACCCACCATAGTGGCGAAAAAATCATTAATGCTGATGATGCGGTAGGGCATAAATGGTTGACGCATCTACCCGATGCAGTGGCGGTGACTATGGCGGATAAATTGCCGGCAAATTGGCAAGGACGCTATGTGCAAGCAATACAAATCAATTACCATGATGCGGGTGCCACTATCCATTTTAATTCAAGTTGGGGAGAAGGTGAAATTGAAAGCCCATTAATGGGGGCTTTTAATGTCAGTAACTTACTCTGTGCTTTAGCTACACTTTTGGCACTTGAATACCCTCTTGATGCAGTGATTAAAGCTTCCAGTGCATTAACGCCCGTTTGTGGTCGTATGGAAGTATTTAGTGCGGATAATCGTCCTACGGTGATCGTTGATTATGCCCACACGCCAGATGCCTTAGAAAAAGCGTTACAAGCGGCACGCTTACACTGTACTGGCAAACTGTGGTGTATCTTTGGTTGTGGTGGTGATAGAGATAAAGGTAAGCGCCCACTAATGGGCGCTGTAGCAGAGCAGTTTGCCGATAAAGTGGTTATCACCGATGACAATCCACGTAGTGAAGAGCCACAAGCCATTATTCAAGATATCCTTTCTGGGTTAATGGATCCTGGTCGTGCATTAGCGATTGAAGGTCGAGCAGAAGCCGTGACGAATGTAGTAATGCAAGCCTCTCCCGCTGATATGATCTTAGTGGCAGGAAAAGGGCACGAAGATTATCAAATCGTTGGTACTCGCCGTCTTGATTACTCTGACCGATTAACTGTTGCACGGTTATTGGGGGTGATCGCATGATAGCGCTTTCTCTCGAAACCATTGCACAAGTCACTCAAGGCGTGTTGAGTACTATTACTCAAAGCCAAGCCAATCAATTAATGATCAAATCAATTTCTACCGATAGCCGTAAAATTGATGATGCTTGTCTGTTTATTGCTTTAGCAGGTGATCGTTTTGATGCTCATGACTTTATTGCTGATGTCAAACAAAAGGGTGCCGTTGCGGTTTTAGTTAATCGGAAAATCGATGTTGAATGTCCACAAATCATCGTAAAAGATACCCGTTTAGCAATGGGGCATATTGCCGCTTATATCCGTTCGCTTAGCAATGCTAAAATTGTGGCATTAACGGGCTCTTCGGGTAAAACATCCGTTAAAGAAATGACGGCTTCGATACTGCGTCACTGTGGTGAAACCTTATATACACATGGCAATTTAAATAATGATATTGGTGTTCCCCTGACACTCTTTCGTCTAACCCCTGAACATCGTTTTGCCGTGATTGAACTTGGTGCTAACCATATTGGTGAAATAGCCTATACCGTGGATATGGTTAAACCAGATAGTGCATTGGTCAATAATCTCTTTTCTGCACATATTGAAGGTTTTGGTTCCTTACAAGGGATTGCTCAAGCTAAAGGTGAAATATTCACTGGCTTAAAAGAGCAAGGCACAGCCATTATTAATCAGCAAAGTAATGATGTTGCGCTATGGCAACAGCATTTTAACTCACGTCAAACTCAGTGGTCTTTCTCTTTATCTGCAGACACTCAGGCCGATTTCTACCCAACGGATATCGTTGTTAATCAACTCACCACCGATTTTACATTGCATACGCCAGAAGGGTGTGTAGCAATCACCCTACCTTTACCTGGTCGCCATAATATTGCCAATGCGTTAGCCGCAAGTGCGTTAGCCTTGTCGGTAGGGGCGACATTAACGGATATTCAGCAAGGTTTAGCGGTACTGAAAGCCGTACCTGGCAGACTCTATCCTGTTGAATTAACAACAGGAAAAATAGTGTTAGATGATACCTATAATGCTAATGATGGGTCGATGATGGCAGGGCTGCAAGTATTATCTCAATTACCAGGATATAAAATCTTTGTCGCTGGAGATATGGCTGAACTAGGCGAGGATTCAGAAAAATGTCACCGTGACGTGGGACGTTTTGCTCATCAAGTCGGTATCGATCGGGTATTAACCGTGGGTCATTACAGCCAGTTTATTAGTCAAGAAAATGAAGGCGGTGAGCATTTTTCATTTAAAGCTGATTTGCTTACCCAATTAATTCCATTATTACAGCAGCATGATGTTGTTTCAGTTTTAGTAAAAGGTTCACGAAGCTCAGCAATGGAGGATATCGTGAACGCATTAAAGGAGTGCTTTGAATGTTAGTTTGGCTAGCCGAATATTTGGTTAAATATCATACATTTTTTAATGTGTTTTCTTATCTGACATTCAGAGCGATTGTTGGTTTATTGACGGCATTAATTATTGCGTTATGGATGGGACCCCATTTAATTGCATGGTTACAAAAAATGCAAATCGGGCAAGTGGTGCGTAACGAAGGCCCTGAGTCACACTTTAGCAAACGTGGTACGCCGACCATGGGTGGGATCATGATCCTATTTTCTATCGCTGTATCAACCTTATTGTGGGCGCGATTAGATAATCCTTATGTATGGTGTGTACTCTTGGTGCTGATTGGTTATGGCATCATCGGTTTTATCGATGATTATCGCAAAGTAGTGCGTAAAGATACTCGAGGCTTAATAGCGCGTTGGAAATATTTCTGGCAATCGGTATTAGCTTTAGCGGTTGCATTTAGTATGTACGCGATTGGTAAAGATACCCCAGCAACGCAACTTGTCGTGCCTTTCTTTAAAGATGTCATGCCACAACTTGGCATGTTGTATATCTTACTGGCTTATTTTGTCATTGTTGGCACCAGTAACGCGGTAAATTTAACCGATGGTTTAGATGGCTTAGCCATTATGCCTACGGTGTTTGTAGCGGCTGGGTTTGCGTTAGTTGCATGGGCTACAGGTAATATCAATTTTGCCAGCTACCTAAAAATTCCTTATTTAATGCATGCAGGCGAATTGGTGATTGTTTGTACCGCCATTGTCGGCGCGGGATTAGGCTTCCTTTGGTTTAATACTTATCCTGCCCAAGTCTTTATGGGGGATGTTGGCTCTTTAGCATTAGGTGGCGCATTAGGTACTATCGCCGTGTTATTACGCCAAGAATTTTTATTAGTGATTATGGGGGGCGTGTTCGTTGTTGAAACGCTCTCGGTTATTTTACAAGTAGGTTCATTTAAACTGCGCGGCCAACGTATTTTCCGTATGGCGCCAATCCATCATCACTATGAATTAAAAGGTTGGCCAGAGCCTCGTGTGATTGTCCGCTTTTGGATCATCTCTCTTATATTAGTCCTTATTGGTTTAGCGACATTAAAGGTACGTTAACATGGCAAATTATCAGGGGAAAAAAGTTGTTATCGTGGGACTAGGCATTACCGGTCTATCCTGCGTTGACTTTTTTATCCGCCAAGGTGTAACACCTAAAGTGATAGATACTCGCCAGCATCCCGCGGGTTTAGATAAGCTACCTGCTGATGTTGAGTATCATACGGGGAGTTTTCATCAAGTATGGCTTAATGACGCTGATTTAATTGTCTCAAGTCCGGGTATTGCGTTATCAACGCCTGAGTTAGTTGAAGCGCGAGATCATGGAGTGGAAATTGTCGGTGATATTGAGCTATTTTGCCGTGAGGCAAAAGCACCTATTGTTGCGATAACAGGCTCTAATGGCAAAAGTACCGTAACGACGTTGGTGGGGGAAATGGCTAAAGCTGACGGGATCCCTGTCGGTGTCGGTGGCAATATTGGTGTACCTGCTTTAACGTTATTAACACAGCCTTATGACTTATATGTCTTAGAGCTATCGAGCTTTCAATTAGAGACAACCTATAGCTTAACAGCGGCAGCTGCCACGGTATTAAATATTAGCGAAGATCATATGAATCGCTATCCGTTAGGATTAGAACAATACCGTGAAGCTAAATTACGTATTTATGATAATGCTAAAACCTGTGTCTATAACGCAGATGATGTTCTGACATTGCCTTTAGCTGGCAAAGATACACGTTGTGTCAGTTTTGGTATCGGACAAGGGGATTATCAACTTGATAATACTAATCGTTACTTGAACGTAAATGGTGAAAATATTCTTGCCACTTCACAGATGTTCCTTTCTGGTCAACACAATTACACCAATGCATTAGCCGCATTAGCGTTAGCTGATGCGGTGGGAATTTCTCGTAAAGCATCACTGGCTGTTTTAAACACCTATCATGGCCTTGCTCATCGTTTCCAATTAGTTTACTCCCATAATGGGGTGCGTTGGATCAATGATTCTAAAGCGACTAATGTAGGTAGCACAGAAGCGGCTTTAAGAGGGCTTGAAGTAGAAGGGACTTTGCATCTGTTGTTAGGTGGGGACGGTAAGTCTGCTGATTTTAGCGCGCTATTACCTTATCTCAGTGGCGATAATATTCGCTTATATTGCTTCGGACAAGATGGTCAAGCATTGGCAAATTTACGACCACAAGTCTCACAATTAACCGCGACTATGGAAGAGGCCATGCGATTACTTGCACCGACAGTGCAAACTGGCGATATGGTGCTACTTTCACCCGCTTGTGCAAGTCTAGATCAGTTTAAAAGTTTCGAACAACGTGGTGATGAGTTTGCCCGTTTAGCGCAGGAGCTTGGCTGATGAGTGTATACGCAATGCGAAGATTAAAACAGTGGCTGGTGGGAAGTTATCAAACAGATAACAGCGCGTTCGTGCCTTATGATCGCACTTTGCTCTGGTTTACATTCGGATTAGCGGTTGTCGGGTTTGTGATGGTAACCTCGGCGTCAATGCCTGTTGGACAACGTTTAGCAGAAGATCCTTTTCTATTTGCTAAACGTGACGGCATTTATATGATTGTTGCCCTTTGCCTTGCATTAGTGACAATGCGAGTGCCAATGGCGGTATGGCAACGCTACAGTAGCTTAATGCTGTTTGGTTCTATCTTGCTATTACTCGTGGTATTGGCAGTGGGTAGCTCAGTAAATGGCGCATCACGTTGGATTGCATTTGGGCCTTTACGTATTCAGCCGGCAGAACTTTCTAAATTGGCACTGTTTTGTTATCTCTCCAGTTATTTGGTGAGAAAAGTAGAAGAAGTGAGAAACAATTTTTGGGGATTCTGTAAACCTATGGGGGTGATGTTAATATTAGCCGTGTTACTGCTATTACAACCCGACTTAGGTACGGTGGTCGTGCTGTTTGTGACCACATTAGCGTTGCTTTTTTTAGCCGGTGCAAAAATTTGGCAATTCCTCGCCATCATTGGTACAGGTATTGTTGCTGTTGTGATGTTAATTATTGTTGAGCCTTACCGTGTACGACGTATCACTTCTTTCTTAGAACCTTGGGAAGATCCTTTTGGTAGTGGTTATCAGTTAACACAATCCTTGATGGCTTTTGGACGCGGTGATCTACTGGGTCAAGGGTTAGGAAATTCAGTACAAAAGTTAGAATATCTACCTGAAGCTCATACTGACTTTATTTTCTCCATTTTAGCAGAAGAACTTGGTTATATCGGTGTGGTTTTAGTGCTTTTAATGGTATTCTTCATCGCTTTTCGTGCGATGCAAATTGGACGCCGTGCTTTGTTACTCGATCAACGTTTTTCAGGTTTTTTAGCTTGTTCGATTGGGATCTGGTTTACCTTCCAGACGTTAGTCAACGTTGGTGCGGCAGCCGGTATGTTGCCAACAAAAGGGTTAACGTTACCTCTTATTAGTTACGGTGGTTCGAGTTTGATTATTATGTCAACGGCTATCGTGATGTTGTTACGAATTGATTATGAATCACGCCTAGCACAGGCTCAGGCGTTTGTAAGGAGTCCTAAATGAGCGAACGTAAACGCCGATTAATGGTGATGGCCGGCGGAACAGGGGGGCATGTCTTTCCTGGATTAGCAGTTGCTCATTATCTGCAATCCCAAGGCTGGGATATTCGTTGGTTAGGAACTGCGGATAGAATGGAAGCACAATTAGTGCCTAAACATGGCATTGAAATCGAGTATATCCGTATTTCGGGTCTGCGAGGTAAAGGGGTAAAAGCGTTAATTGCGGCGCCTATTCGTATTATAAAAGCGATTTTTCAAGCCCGCCGGATTATGAAGCGCTATCAGCCTGATGCAGTATTAGGCATGGGGGGCTATGTTTCTGGGCCTGGCGGTGTTGCGGCATGGAGCTGTGGCATTCCCGTTGTTTTACATGAACAAAATGGTATTGCAGGCTTAACTAATCGTTGGTTGTCAAAAATAGCCAAACGTGTGTTACAAGCATTCCCCGGTGCGTTTGCTAATGCGCCTGTTGTTGGTAATCCCGTTCGTGACGATGTCTTAGCACTTGAAGCGCCAGCAGAGAGATTAAAAGGCAGAGAAGGTGCTGTCCGAGTGCTGGTTATTGGTGGTAGCCAAGGTGCGCGTATCTTAAATCATACAATGCCCGTAGTGGCTGGATTATTAGGAGAGCGGGTTACAATTTGGCATCAGGCCGGCAAAGGGAGCGAAAGTGATACCAAATTACGCTATCAAAATGAACTTTCTAAAAATTCAGTTAAATCTGAGTATAAAGTTACTGAATTTATTGATGATATAGCGCAAGCTTATCAATGGGCAGATGTTGTTGTATGTCGTTCTGGTGCATTAACAGTTAGCGAGATTGCCGCTGCGGGGTTACCCGCTATTTTTGTTCCTTTTCAACATAAAGATAGACAGCAATATTGGAATGCATTGCCATTAGAAAATGCCGGCGCGGCGCGTATTATTGAACAGAATGATTTAACGCCAGAAGCGATAGCTGACACCCTAGAAAATTGGGATAGACATCAGCTAATGCTAATGGCAGAAAAAGCACAAAGTGTTGCGATTACGGATGCTACTGAGCGAGTCGCTAATGTAATTATCGAAGTGGCTAAAAAATAAACGTAACTTGTAACCATTAACTTAGAGTGAAGAAGTAAATAGTGAATACACAACAGCTGGCGAAATTAAGATCTTTTGTGCCTGAGATGAGAAAAGTTAGGCATATCCACTTTGTTGGCATTGGTGGTGCTGGCATGGGCGGGATCGCTGAAGTGTTGGCTAATGAAGGCTATGCAATCAGTGGTTCTGATTTAGCGCCTAACGTAGTCACACAACAACTCGTTGCATTAGGGGCGACAATCTATTTTAATCATCGCCCTGAAAATATTCGTGATGCTAGTGTTGTGGTGGTTTCTACCGCAATTAGTGCAGATAATCCAGAAATTATTGCAGCAAGAGAAGCGCGTATTCCTGTGATACGTCGTGCAGAAATGTTAGCGGAGTTAATGCGTTATCGTCACGGGGTTGCGATTGCAGGAACCCACGGTAAAACAACAACAACGGCGATGATTTCGAACATTTATGCACAAGCAGGATTAGATCCAACCTTTGTTAATGGCGGTTTAGTGAAATCAGCCGGTACCCATGCTCGTTTAGGTTGTAGCCGCTATTTAATTGCAGAAGCGGATGAGAGTGATGCTTCTTTCTTACATCTTCAACCTATGGTTGCAGTGGTAACGAATATTGAAGCTGACCATATGGACACTTATCACGGTAATTTTGATAATTTAAAAGAGACTTTTGTTACTTTTTTACACAATTTACCGTTTTATGGTCGCGCAGTGATGTGTATTGATGACGATGTTATTCGGTCAATTATTCCTAAAGTAGGGCGTTATATTACTACCTATGGTTTTAGTGAAGATGCTGATGTACGCATTACTCATTACGAACAAAAAGGTGCGCAAGGATTTTTCACTATTTCTCGTGAAGATATGCCTGATTTAGATGTGGTATTAAATGCGCCGGGACGTCATAACGCCTTAAATGCAACCGCAGCTGTGGCTGTTGCTACAGAAGAAGGGATTGCGGATGAGCATATTTTAGCCGCACTACTTAATTTCCAAGGCACTGGGCGTCGTTTCGATTTCTTGGGAAATTTCAGTCTTGATCATGTGAATGGCCAAGAAGGGGAAGTCATGCTGGTGGATGATTATGGACATCACCCAACAGAAGTTGATGCAACGATAAAAGCGGCACGAGCAGGTTGGCCTGATAAACGTTTAGTGATGTTATTTCAACCACATCGTTATACACGTACTCGTGATTTATATGAAGATTTTGCAACGGTGCTTAATCAAGTTGATATTTTATTATTAACCGATGTTTATGCAGCAGGAGAGGCGCCTATTCCCGGTGCAGATAGTCGTTCACTGTGTCGTACTATTCGTCAACGTGGCAAACTAGATCCGATTTGGGTTTCTGATGTTGAGAACATCTCCTCAATATTAGCGGGTGTATTAACAGATAATGATCTTGTTTTAGTTCAAGGTGCTGGAAATATTGGTAAAATAGCGCGTCGCTTAGCAGAAACAAAATTACAACCATCTTTAAGCGAGGATTAAGACGGATGTTTGAGCAAGTGAACATCATTTATGGTGAAATAGTTAAGAAAATGACTGTAATGGTGGGAGATTTTAGTCAAAAAGAGATCTTATTTGCGAAAAATACGATCGGTAATTCGCTTGCTCAAAGAGATGTGGGAAAAAATTATCAGTTAAAAGTAGCGAAATTTAAAGAAAAACTCGCTATTTTGACTTTTAAGGTAAATAATTCTCAACAGATTGAACAATTTAGTGATTTAATTATCAAAGCTAAAGGTATTTATAGAGTATATATATCTAGTGGAAGTATTAATCGTAGGAATATCGTACAAAAGAATAGCCGATTCTCTTATTTGAATGTTGCGCAGGGGTGAATGAATTTACTATGTCACAAGCAGCGCTAAATAATAAAGAGATAAAAGAGAAACGTCATTCTGATAGACCGAGTAATGGTAGCTATTTATCAGGATTAATCTTCTTCTTATGTGTGATTGCCACCATTATTTGGGGCGGAATACAAGTTGTGAATTGGATGAAAGATGCTAATCGTCTACCGATATCAAAGCTTGTACTTACTGGTGAGCGGCATTACACAACGAATGATGATGTGCGTCAGGCCATTTTATCTTTAGGCCAACCAGGCACTTTTATGACACAGGATGTCAATATCATTCAGCAACAAATTGAACGTATGCCATGGATCAGGCAAGTGACCGTACGTAAACAATGGCCAGACGAATTAAAAATCCATCTGGTGGAGTATGTGCCATTTACCCGTTGGAATGACACACATTTTCTTGATAGAGAAGGCCGAATTTTCAGTCTGCCAACGCGATTGGAAACACAAGGAAATTACCCACTATTATATGGGCCGCAAGGAAGTGAGAAAATGGTATTAGCAGGTTATTTAGCAATGAGAGATCAGCTTCTTGCCAGTAATCTGAAATTAAAAGCAGCATCAATGTCAGCTCGTCAAGGATGGCAATTAGTCTTAGACAATGATGTCCGATTGGAGTTAGGGCGTAAGGATACCGAAAAACGGATTGCTCGCTTTATTGAGCTGTATCCTATCTTGCAACAACAGACTGACAAACGGGTTGATTATGTCGATTTACGTTATGACAGTGGTGGTGCAGTTGGATGGGCTCCTTTATTACTTGATGTGAATGAATAAACAAGACGTGGCAGATGACACGATGAAGGCGAAGGCAGAACAATAATGATCAAAGCGACGGACAGAAAATTAGTAGTTGGTCTTGAGATTGGTACGGCCAAAGTAGCCACCCTTGTCGGTGAGATCCTGCCTGATGGCGTAGTGAATATTATCGGGGTGGGAAGTTGCCCATCTCGGGGTATGGACAAAGGTGGCGTGAACGATCTCGAATCCGTCGTAAAATGTGTACAACGGGCTGTAGATCAGGCTGAATTGATGGCAGATTGCCAAATATCGTCAGTATATTTGGCGTTATCAGGCAAACATATTAGCTGCCAAAATGAAATTGGTATGGTGCCAATTTCAGAAGAAGAAGTAACACAAGATGATGTTGATAGCGTGGTGCATACTGCGAAATCCGTCAAAGTAAAAGATGAACACCGTGTTTTACACGTAATACCGCAAGAGTACGCCATTGATTACCAAGAAGGGATCAAAAACCCTGTAGGGTTATCCGGTGTACGTATGCAGGCTAAAGTACATCTGATTACCTGCCATAACGATATGGCGAAGAATATAGTAAAAGCAGTTGAGCGCTGTGGTTTAAAAGTGGATCAACTGATTTTTGCAGGACTGGCTTCAAGTTTTGCTGTGCTAACAGAAGATGAGCGCGAATTAGGTGTTTGTGTCGTTGATATGGGTGGCGGAACCATGGATATCGCCATATATACCGGTGGTGCATTAAGACATACTCGTGTCATTCCTTATGCAGGCAACGTTGTGACTAGCGATATTGCTTACGCTTTTGGTACACCACCAAATGACGCTGAAGCAATAAAAGTGCGTCATGGCTGTGCATTAGGCTCTTTAGTTGGCAAAGATGAAAATGTCGAAGTTCCAAGCGTCGGAGGTAGACCACCAAGAAGTCTACAACGGCAAACACTTGCTGAGGTGATTGAACCGCGTTATACCGAGCTTCTAAATCTTGTTAATGAAGAGATTTTGAGTGTTCAGGAACAATTACGTCAGCAAGGAATAAAGCACCATTTAGCGGCAGGTATTGTTTTAACAGGTGGTGCTGCACAGATAGATGGACTTGTTGAATGTGCTCAACGTGTTTTCCACACGCAAGTACGGATCGGTAAACCGTTAAATATTACCGGGCTAACAGATTATGCGCAGGATCCCTTCTATTCTACGGCAGTCGGGCTTTTGCATTACGGTAAAGAATCTCACTTTGGTGAGGAAACTGAAACCGAAAAACGCTCTGCAGTTAGTGGTTGGCTAAAAAAACTCACTGGCTGGTTAAAAAGAGAGTTTTAATCATCAGACAAATTTAAAAAGAGGTCGTTTGAGCAAGCGACCCTAAAAGGCACAAAACGGAGAGAAATTATGTTTGAACCTATGGAATTAACCAACGATGCGGTGATCAAAGTCATCGGCGTTGGTGGCGGCGGCGGTAATGCGGTTGAGCACATGGTTCGTGAACGTATTGAAGGCGTTGATTTCTTCGCGGTCAATACTGATGCTCAAGCATTACGTAAAACAGCAGTTGGACAAACTATCCAAATCGGTAATGCCATTACGAAAGGCTTAGGTGCAGGTGCAAACCCTGAGGTAGGCCGTAATGCTGCCGAAGAAGATCGTGAAGCGTTACGCGCTGCACTAGAAGGTGCGGATATGGTGTTTATCGCTGCGGGTATGGGCGGTGGTACTGGTACCGGTGCTGCGCCAGTCGTTGCCGAAGTTGCGAAAGAGTTAGGTATTTTAACGGTTGCTGTTGTGACTAAGCCTTTTAATTTTGAAGGCAAAAAGCGTATGGCATTTGCTGAGCAGGGAATTACTGAGTTATCTAAGCATGTTGACTCATTAATCACTATTCCAAATGACAAGCTACTAAAAGTACTCGGCCGTGGTATTTCGTTACTTGACGCATTTGGTGCGGCAAATGATGTATTAAAAGGTGCTGTTCAAGGTATCGCAGAACTGATCACTCGCCCAGGTTTGATGAACGTCGACTTTGCTGACGTGAGAACGGTGATGTCAGAGATGGGTTATGCCATGATGGGATCTGGTGCAGCTAAAGGCGAAGATCGTGCTGAAGAAGCCGCTGAAATGGCGATTTCAAGTCCATTACTGGAAGATATCGACCTGTCTGGCGCACGTGGTGTGTTAGTCAATATTACAGCAGGCTTTGACTTACGTCTTGATGAGTTTGAAACCGTCGGTAACACCATTCGTGCATTTGCATCAGATAACGCTACAGTGGTGATTGGTACTTCTCTTGACCCTGAAATGAACGATGAACTGCGTGTTACTGTGGTTGCTACAGGTATCGGCATGGATAAACGTCCAGAAATTACGCTGGTAACTAATAAGCAAAATCAACAAAACGCTATGGAAAATCGTTATCAGCAAATGCAAAATAGCATGTCCTCTTTCTCTACAGTAGAAGAGAGCAAGCCTGCAGCTAAAGCGGTTAATGAACAATCTACTCAAGCTAACAAAGAGCCAGATTATTTAGATATCCCTGCTTTCTTAAGAAAACAGGCTGATTAATCGTCAAAAAGATTGGCATCTCCGCTTTTTGTGCTAAACTGTCCTGCCAATTATAAGTATAATAATTGGTAGGGCGGATAATATTGCGAGATAAAATGATGATCAAACAACGGACATTAAAACGAATTGTACAAGCAACTGGTGTGGGGCTCCACACGGGTAAAAAAGTTACGCTTACAATGCGTCCGGCGCCAGCTAATACTGGGGTCATCTACCGTCGTACTGACTTAAATCCACCGGTGGATTTTCCAGCAGACGCAAAATCAGTTCGTGACACTATGTTATGTACTTGCTTAGTGAATGAAGATGATGTGCGTATATCAACCGTTGAGCATTTAAATGCAGCACTGGCTGGTTTAGGCATTGATAATATCGTAATTGAAGTGGATGCACCTGAAATTCCTATTATGGATGGCAGTGCAGCACCTTTTGTTTTCTTATTGCTTGATGCAGGTATTGAAGAGCTTCGCACTGCGAAAAAATTCATCCGTATCAAGGAAACAGTACGTGTTGAAGATGGCGATAAATGGGCGGAAATGCGTCCTTATAATGGTTTTAAATTAGATTTTACTATCGATTTTAACCATCCTGCTATCGATGCAAGTACTCAGCGTTATAAATTAGATTTCTCTGCTGAATCCTTTATGAGTCAAATAAGTCGTGCTCGTACATTTGGATTTATGCGTGATATTGAATATTTACAATCGAAAGGATTGTGTTTAGGCGGTAGCTTTGATTGCGCTATCGTGGTTGATGACTATCGTGTCCTCAACGATGATGGTTTACGTTTTGAAGACGAATTTGTTCGTCATAAAATGTTAGATGCAATCGGTGATTTATTTATGTGTGGCTATAACATTATCGGTGAATTTACTGCGTTTAAATCAGGTCATGCACTAAATAATAAATTGCTTCAAGCTGTTTTAGCAAAAGAGTCTGCTTGGGAATTCGTCACCTTTGAAGACGAAGCGAAAATGCCAGTGGCATTTAAAGCGCCATCGACAGTTTTTGCTTAATCGCTCAATTGGAAAGCACGTTAATTATCTCTAATTAGCGTCATCTTTGGCTGTACTTGTACTCTCTCCGGCAAGTGCAGCCAACCGTTCTAATCTTTCTCTTAATTTCTTCGGGCTTTTCTCTGCCAAATATTTCAATGATTGTGCACTCTCTACACTTAAATGGCGTTTTTTTACGGGTGTTGGATCTTTTAATGATGAAGTGACACTCTTTTTTCCCGCTTTTATGCTTAAAGAAGGATTTATTTTGATGTCTATTGAGGATAACGATGGTAAAATTTCCTTTCTTAATGCAGAAAGTAATGATGGAATTTCATAACGTAATCGGGTCATCCAACTTGCGTTTGTGACTTCAATAATTAAAATAGCATTGCGATAATTGGCGACACGGCATTTACCTTGTAACGGTGCTGGTAAAAGTGCCATGACGGTACGATTTAATTTGAGTAAAATTGTTGCACGCTGTTGTATAAGCTGTAATGTGCTTTTATTGGAACCTTCAAGCTCTTTTAGGATGTTTTCCAATGATTGTGGGTAGCTATCCCGCATAGATTTTGACTCCACAAATTATAAAATTAAATAACGAAGGTTAATGAGCATTATAAATTTTTGGCGACAATTTGGCAGACGATATTTTTGGTCGCATCTGCTATTAGGGATGGTAGCAGCAGGTATTGGTATGCCTTCGCTGGTGTCTGCCCATGCTGAAAATCCATCACAAACGGATACACCTTCCTCACAAAATCGTCAAAGCCAAGCATTAATCGCTTTTGATAATTTATTCTTACGCCAGAGTGTACAGAATCCTGCTTCATCCTTCACCTTTAATTACTGGCAACAGCATGCCGTTAAAAATGTGATTAAGCAGCTCTCTTTTGCTTTTACCATTCATTCACCTGAATTGATGGTAAAAGCAAAAGATGAGCCATCACCTGTTGCGAATGTTGCTGAGGTCATGCTTGATACGCTTTATGCGTTACTGACTCAAGCGCCATCTTCTACCCTAGTTAATTTACCGATTTCCCGTGGCGTATTAACGGAAAATCGTATTTCCTATCATACCGGATTATGGCTTGCTCAGATCCGCGGTATCCGTGCTGGACCTTACCTAACAGCCTAATTGAGTTTGTTAATCTTTGTTAGATTATGCTTATCTCTATGATTTATCGTCGATAAACATAGAGGCTGTATTCGGCGTATTTACGCCATAAATGAGAATAAAGAGTTATGTTAGGTAAAATTGTAACCAAAATTTTTGGTAGTCGTAATGAACGCGCTATTCGTCGTATGCGTAAAGTGGTTGCTCAAATCAATCAACTAGAGCCAGAATTTGAAAAATTAACCGACGATGAATTGAAAGCCAAAACAGATGAGTTTCGTGAGCGTTTAAAAAAAGGTGAAAAAGAAGAGGATATTTTACCTGAAGCTTTTGCCACTGTACGTGAAGCGAGTAAACGTGTTTTTGGTATGCGTCACTTTGACGTACAGCTTATTGGCGGTATGGTATTAAATGATCGCTGTATTGCAGAGATGCGTACAGGGGAAGGTAAAACCTTAACTGCAACACTGCCTGCTTATTTAAATGCGCTATCAGGTAAAGGGGTGCATGTTGTTACCGTCAATGACTATTTGGCGCAACGGGATGCGGAAAATAACCGCCCACTATTTGAATTCTTAGGGTTAAGTGTTGGTATCAACCTCCCTAATATGGCACCACCAGCAAAACGTGAAGCTTATAACGCAGATATCACTTACGGTACAAATAACGAATTTGGTTTCGACTATTTGCGTGACAATATGGCGTTTAGCCCTGAAGAGCGTGTCCAACGTAAATTACACTATGCATTAGTGGATGAGGTTGACTCCATTTTAATTGATGAAGCTCGTACTCCACTGATTATTTCAGGGCCTGCTGAGGATAGCTCTGAACTTTATATTAAAATGAATAAAGTTATTCCTCATTTAGTGCCTCAAGAAAAAGAAGATTCAGATACCTTCCAAGGGGAAGGGGATTACTCTGTCGACGAAAAAACGCGTCAAGTGAATATTACTGAGCGTGGCTTAGTTAAAATTGAAGGGTTATTAGCCGAAGCAGGTATGATGAAAGAGGGCGAGTCACTTTACTCACCTGCTAACATCATGCTTATGCACCATGTAACGGCAGCCTTACGTGCCCATGCATTATTTACAAAAGATGTTGATTACATTGTTAAAGATGGCGAAGTTATCATTGTTGACGAACATACCGGTCGTACCATGCAAGGTCGTCGTTGGTCGGATGGTCTACACCAAGCGGTAGAAGCAAAAGAAGGTGTGAAGATCCAAAATGAGAACCAAACATTAGCGTCCATTACATTCCAGAACTATTTCCGTTTATATGAGAAATTAGCGGGGATGACCGGTACTGCAGATACCGAAGCTTTTGAATTTAACTCTATCTACCGTTTAGAAACTATCGTTATTCCAACTAACCGCCCAATGGTACGTAAAGATTTACCTGATTTAGTTTATATGAATGAAAAAGGTAAATTTGCCGCGATTATTGAAGATATTCGTGAACGTACTAAAAATGGACAACCGGTACTGGTGGGGACCATCTCGATTGAAAAATCTGAAGAGATCTCCCAAGCACTTACAAAAGCGAATATTCATCATAATGTCCTGAATGCCAAATTCCATGCTATGGAAGCAGATATCATTGCTAATGCGGGGTTACCATCAGCGGTGACTATCGCAACTAATATGGCTGGTCGTGGTACCGATATCGTATTAGGGGGAAGTTGGCAGACTGAAGTTGCGAAGCTGGAAAATCCAACAGAAGAGCAAATTGAAGAGATCAAAGCACAATGGCAAAAACGCCATGATGCGGTATTAGCTTCTGGTGGTTTACATATTATTGGTACTGAACGCCATGAATCACGTCGTATCGATAACCAGTTACGTGGTCGTGCGGGGCGCCAAGGGGATGAGGGTTCTTCTCGTTTCTATCTGTCAATGGAAGACTCCTTAATGCGTATTTTTGCCTCTGATAAAGTATCAGGCATGATGCGTAAACTGGGAATGAACGAAACAGAAGCTATTGAGCATCCATGGGTAACTAAAGCGATTGCTAATGCACAACGTAAAGTAGAAAACCGTAACTTCGATATTCGTAAACAATTACTTGAGTATGATGATGTAGCCAATGATCAGCGTCGAGCTATTTATACTCAACGTAATGAGTTGTTAGATGTTGCTGATGTCAGTGAAACTATCGACAGTATTCGCCAAGATGTGTTTACTTCGATGATTGATAACTATATTCCACCTCAATCACTAGAAGAGATGTGGGATATTGAAGGTTTAACGGCCTGTCTGCAAAATGACTTTGATTTAAATTTACCTATCAAAGAGTGGTTAGATAAAGAGCCTGAACTACACGAAGAAACACTGCGCGAACGTATTTTAGAAAAATCAATCGAAGTCTATAAAGCAAAAGAAGAGATTGTCAGTGCTGAAATGATGCGTAACTTCGAAAAAGGTGTCATGTTACAAACACTGGATTCACTGTGGAAAGAGCACTTAGCGGCGATGGATTATCTGCGTCAAGGTATCCATTTACGTGGTTATGCACAAAAAGATCCAAAACAAGAGTACAAACGTGAATCTTTTGCTATGTTCGCTAATATGTTGGAATCACTGAAATATGAAGTGATCAGCACATTAAGTAAAGTACAAGTTCGTTTACCTGAAGAAGTTGAAGAGTTAGAGCGTCGTCGTCGTGAAGAGGCGGAGCGTTTAGCTAAACAGCAACAACTTAGCCATGAAGTGACAAAAGAATCACAAATGTCTGCCGTTGATGGCCAAGTGGCATCAGGCAAAAAAGTGGGTCGTAACGAACCTTGCCCTTGTGGTTCAGGTAAAAAATATAAGCATTGTCACGGTAAATTAGGTTAATTGTCATCACACAATAGAATTTAATTATCGAATATAGCGAGTACAAGTAAAGTAACCCCCAATAGCTGGATAACCAATTATTGGGGGTTTTTCTATAAAGCGTAGCCGTGTGACTAACAGACTATGCTGGTCTTATTTTGTATTATTTCTTTTCAGAAATAGATGCTTTTGTATTTACGGTTTCATTCGTTTTAACGGGGGATTTAAAAGAAATATCTCCACCTACCAGTTGTTTTGCTAAATCCACCACAGAGGATTTCAGATCAAGATCGGCGCCGGCTTCATAATGATGACCTTCAATATTTTCTAATTTAACGCTACTTCCCCCTAAATCAACTTGGCCTTGTTGACTCACAATTTCTGCTCCGGTGAGTTTTGTCGAGCCATTCACATTTAATGATAGGTCGTTGTTGCTAGTTAAGGAGGTGGTTTTAGTGACAGCATCATTATCTACATGAGTGACTTTGATATCTGCATTAGCAGTATGACCCTCAGCACCTGTGACGATATTCTTAATACCATTACCAACTTTACCAAAACCTTGATCAATTTTGGCTTTAGTTTCATCACTGATACCTGTTTTATCTGCAATAGTTGAAGAGAGGGAATTGTATTTATCAGAGATAGCATCTGTTGATGATTTAATTCCTGAATCAATCGTATCTTTGATGGTTTTCTCTAATAATGACCCTCCGGCTTTAGCCGTTTTATTCACTTGGCTTGATTTAGGATCGTTGGTGTGGTTATAGCCAACATTGACGCCAACAGTGACATGGCGATCACTCTCTTTTTGGCTAGCAATATTGAGTGAACCACCAACATTACCCGTAACGCTATCAGCAGTCACATTAGCACCAGATAGTGTCAGATCTTTATTACTATTAATCGTTAATGTACCTGTTTCTAAGGTTGCATTTTGGTGGCTCGTTTTTTGTTGATCTTCCACATTAACCAGTAATTTACCCCCTATGTTATGAATAGAGGTCGCAGGTTTCTCCTCTGTAACTTCTTTTGGGGTGTTATTGGTTTTTTTGCCATTAAAGCCAATATCTGTTCCCCAATTGTTTTTATAATCAGTAGACTGCGCAGATGTGATCTCAATATCACCGGATTGTGATGTTAGCTGAGTATCTTTACTATTAACTTGTGCTCCTTGAAGATGGACGCTATTGCCATTAATCGTTAAGTTTCCTGAGTTATTAATCGTTCCTCCTTCTCGAGATACGCTTTTCTCATCTTGTTTACCAATAGCAAATTGGGCACTGCCTAAACCATTCACAGATGAAGCATCATCGGTCATTTTTTTACCAAAACCTGCTTGTACTCCTCCAGATAAATTATTGCCTTTTTCAGTATGTTCAGAGCTCGCTGATTGTAGGTCGACTTTATTAGTTGCATTTAATGCAATATCTTGTTCGCTACTTAAATGAGTACCTTGTAAAGTCAGGTTATGCCCAGCGTTTAATTCAATACCTTGAGAGCCAGTGATAGCGCCCACTTTTGCGGTAGTCTGCTCTTTGCTGTGATGAGCTGTCCCTGCATTGAAACCTCCACCATAGTCTTTACTCTCTGGCGTGGTGCCCACTTTCAGATTTGCACTACCATTAACATTAGATTGACTTTCGCTATGAGTATCAGTCGCCTGTGCAAGAGTGAGATCACCCCCCGCATTGATAACTATTTTGCCCTTTTGTGCATCAAATTGAGCACCTTCATAATGGGCATTTTCACCTACATTAATTGAAATATCGCCATTTGAGGTAAATTGGCTACCTTTAGCCTTTGTTTCCATTAAGGCGTTATCAGTTGTTTGGCCTTCACCTTTAATAGCAACGGTAATATCACTGCCCGTTTTGGTACCGACACCAACTTGTCCACCGCCTTTTGTTTCATGGAATGTCGTTTGATGTTTATCTTGCGCGACCTCACTTGTGTGGGTGTTTGCTGTGAGAGAAATACCCTCTTGGGTTGATTGATAGTGAGTACCTTGATCATGTAACTTGTTATTACTATCAATATCGATTTTTCCTGCATTGATAGAGGTTGAAACGGCTTGGCTATCGGTTTGTGACTGCTGACTACCACCACCTTTAATACCCACTTCAACACCGACATTGGGGGTCTCTAAATTGCTAAGGTTAGCTAAATTAGCAATTGCATCTCTTGCTGTAACTTTTTTAGTTAAATCAGTATTGTTACCCGGTTTGGTTGTGTTAACACCATCTTCGATTGCTTTCTTAACTGGCTTAGTTACACCGCTATAATCAAGATTAACGCCAACATCAATACCAACATTTAAGCTGTCAGTTTTAGATGTTTCACTATCATTGACGGCAAGATGCTGAATATTTTCACCAGACTCTTGATAACGCCCCTCAACATGGTGAGAAGCTCCTTCGTGAAGCAAATCTTTGTTCGCGGTAATAGTCAAATCACCTGCAACCTCTGTTTGGCTGCCTCTATTTTTTGTTACCTCTGTTTGTGTATGTTGTTTGTCATATTGAAAATCGGCTTTAGAACCGACTTTATCTACACCTCCTGTGTAGCTAAAACCTCCTGAAATAGTGGTATCTGTGTTGTCCGTTTGTTTTTTATTTTCCGTGCTAACAAAGGCAACATTATCACCCGTAATAGAGGCATTCCCTGCGGTAGTCTTTAGATCAGATCCCGCAAAAGTCACATCTTTATTCGCTTGCAGATCAACATTGGCGCCACTAATGGTTGAGTTAGCTTGCTCTGTTTCAGTACTAGTATTTTTATTGGTGGTATGAGTGATATGAAAGCCCGCACTATATTGCTTGTCTTCAACTTCTTTGGCGTGCCCAGTAATGGCTAATGATGTTTTTTCATCATCAATCTTAGTGACTTGTTGTGCTGATTTAACGTTGATATCACCTAAAGAATGAATACCTAATTTATCAGCGCTTTTGATCAAACTACCAATGACATTAACATCATTGCCACTGACAACGGTCAATTGTGCATCGGAAATGAGTTCACTACCTGTAGATGTTTGTTTATTAGTTTCATTTTTATGTGAACTTTTAGTGATATTAAACGCGGTTCCTGTGCGTTCATCGATTTTACTGATGGTTTCACTCAGCGCATTATCAATGACGACATCACCTTGTGTGGTTTTAACAAAAGCACCTTGGTTGCCTTTTACTTGGCTACCGGTAATGTTGACATTGTTATCTGCAGCAAGGAGCAATTGACCATCAGCGGTTAATTGTGTTGCATGACTAACTTGTTGTTGATTATTATTATTTTTATTCTGACCACCACCAATACCTCCCCACATAACATGATTATCGGTGACTGTTTTATCATTATTGGTTTTTTGGACGTTTAAATTAATGTTATCTTTGGCATTGACCAGCACATTTTCATTCGCATGCAGTTTAGCACCTTGCGCCGTTATTGAGCCTTGAGCATCTAAACCAAGATCTTTACCTGCCGTTAATTCACTGGCTTTCAACGTCTCAGTTTGGTGGCTGTTACTCCAACTACCACTTTCTAAGCGAGAAGTATGATTACGTTTATTGCCATTTTCACTACGACTTTCTTTCTCAACTAATCCATTGATATGGATATCTTTATTGGCATTAATTGCAAGGTTATTCCCCGCATTAATTTTAGCCGCGTCTAAGGTAACATCTCCTTTAGTTGCGGTTAATGTCGCATTATTTTTAGCATCAATTTGGCTACCAATTTGCTGTATTTGTTCTTTCTCTTTAGTCACATCGTATTTCCACGAGTAGAACCAGCGATTATCAATATCGGTCTCTTTTTGCTGTAGCTGTTTACCATCGATAGTTAAATCAGCGCCTTGTAACGTGATGTCATCCCCCATTAAATCAGAGGCTTTGATTTGATTATGGCTACTCGCTACTAATGTGATGTTTTTACCTTTTAATTCGGTTTTAGTGAGTGTTTGACTAGAGCCACTATTATTAACCGTGATCCCGCCACGATAGTTTTGGTAATTTTCACTGCCATCTTTATCGTAACTGTCATAACGGACTTGACTATCTGTTTGAATATTATCGGCTTTAACACTTAGGTCGTTATCTGCGGTAAATTTACCTGCTAATTTAACTCCACTACCTTCAGCCGTATTAATAATGCGGATACGACCCGATTGCATACTACCAAAGAAATAGCTATCTAATGCTGAAACGGGTTTTTGTGAAGAGAGAATATCAAAATGTTGTGAGAAGGTGTTTTGTCCAGTAAAGGCTGAAATTTCAGCAGCAGTGATTTTCCCTCTACTATCAATACGAGGAGCAATTAAGTCTAACAACCCTGTTGTATTTAAGCCATTTTTACCAAGCGATAGTAAATTTGTGTTGTTGAGGGTGCTATAGCCTTTTAGCTGACCATTTTCAAAGAGCGGATTACCAACAACTAATGAAGAGCGGCTGGTATTTATAAAACCACAACCATCACATGTGATACCATTTGGGTTAGAAAGCACATATTCAGCAGCGATACCAAAGACCTCTTGCTGACCTAATAAGAATGATGGGTTGCGGCTAACAACTTCATTCAAAATTAAAGAGGCAGCTTGACCATTTAAATTGCTGTTAGCGTTTAAATGACCCGCAAGTTGAGATTGTCCCGCTTCTAATGCGTTATTAAATACAGCCCCAGGCTTGCCAACATTGAAGTCTTGGTATTGGTTATGAGAAATCCCTTCGTTATTTGGCGTGACTATATTAATCACTTGCGTACCACCATTAACAGCAGAGACATCCGGCCCTTGATGGCCTGCATCGGGCACGATGCCATTGCCATAAGCATTAAGAGAGACAAAAATTATTGCTAAAGACGCAGCAAGTCGCCCGGAGGGTGAAAGTTTAAAGTTTTTTGATTTCATAGAGTTATCTCCATTTGTTGCTATGAATGTAGATCAAAATAAGTATGAAAATTTAACCAGTAGTTGAGTAGGATCTTTGGTTTTATTGGAATTTGTTTGGTGATACAGTAACTCGCCTTTTGCAACTTCAAGGTCGAGTTGTGCTTGTTGATATTGAATATTTAAGCCGGAGCTTAGGCCGTAACCACCTTGCCATCCTTTGTAGTTACCATGTTGTTTTACTTGACCGATATCTACCCCTATACGAGGTGTGATAGAAAAGTGGTTAAGTCGATAGGGATAGGAGAGGGTATTGCGTAAATAGCCACCGTTATCACCAGAAAGTGTGCTTTGATCAAAACCACGAATAGCGTTTTTGTCTGTTAAACTTAGCCATTCAACGCCGGGGAGTGTGTCGTGGCTGTATTGGCCTAAAAAAGAACTATTGAATAAAAATGTAGAATGCCATAGAGAAAAGCGTTGATACCAATTGGCAAATAGCTTAACTTTTGTAAAGCGATAGTCGTTACCATTACCGTTAGCGATATAGGGTGTTTCCTCTGCGCCAAACCAGCCGACCGCTTTTTCAACACTCAAATTAGTGCTCAATACGCCATTTGGAATAATCTGCAAATGATTAATCCCTAATTCAATCGTGGTTAATTTAGGGCTACTGAGATCTAAACGAATTTGGCTAAAGTAGTTGCGTATACGTTTATGAGTGACTTGAATATTTAAGGTATCAATTTGTTTTTGGCTACGGCTAAAAGCATAATCGCCTCTAATACCTACTTGAGTGGTATCGCCATATAAGCTGACAGTACGTGTTTGTAATTTTTGGTGAAATTGGTACTCCGAATAACTACCAAAAGAGCTAAAAGTAAAACCACCATAAGGAATTGAATAGAGCAAAGTATAAGCACGATTAAAACGGGTATTCGGGTTATCTGTGGTTATATTGGCATTTAAGCTTACAAAATCAGATAAACCTAATGGGCTATCTAAACTAGCATTCGTTCGTATTAACCAGCGGCCTGAATTTTTCTGTCCATAATTGTCACTAGCGATATTGAGATGCCAAGGTGATTTTCGTTGATTAGACAACTTAATGACAGAGCCCCCCAATTCGGTACCGGGAAGAATATCCACTGTGACTTTATTTGATTGCAAACGGTTAGCTTGATCTAAGCCTTGATCGAGTGTAGCGAGTTTTAATGGTTGCCCTTTGATTCGAGGAAATAGTAGTGTGGTGTTAACACCTCGATCACCCCCTTCAATACGTTCAACAAACCCTTCAATAGCATACAGACCTAATTCGCCATGTTGGTTAGGACGTAAAAATTGGATACGTGCGGTAATATAACCATGTTGAAGATAACGCTGTGTGAGTTCTTTCACGAGGCGATTAATATCAGCACTCTTAATACATTGATCAGGTAATGGAGATAATGAATTGAGATCCTTCTCAGTAAGTAAAGTAATACCTTGAATATAAACGCCTTTTATAGGCAAACAGTGTTCTGACTCAGTAATTAAAGTTGGGGTAGGTGAAATATTTACCGCTTTTTCTTGCAGTTGCTGATAGCGATTTTGTTCTATTAATTGATTAATTTCACGTTGGCTATCTTGCAATGCACGCCTTGATTCACTGATTGAGCCTAAATTTCCTGTTTCATTTGCGCTTAATCCACTGGTAGAAAAACAGCTTAATAGTGTTAATAAAACAACTTTTTTTTTCATTTTACCTCGAGATAAAGGTATTAATTCAAATATAATAATAGGGCTTTAATATATATAGATAATAAATAATGTTTTATTATTATATTGAAATTAAAAATAATAAATACCAGTTACTCTTTAATTGAATGTATTTTTAAAATTGATGGATTTAAGTAAAACTTTCCCTTTTTTTAGTATTAACTATCAATAAACGTAAAATAATCAGTATGATTTTGTTAGGGAGAATAAGCGTTATCTACAAATAAAATCATTTGTTTAATTTTTATTGTTATTGTATTTGTTGTGATTTTTGCTATGTAAATTACCAGTTAGAAAAAATCAATTAACCAAAAAATAGGTTTTTTAGAGAAAAAAGAAGAATACTGAGAGCTGTTTTGAAAAAATTTAATTAAGTTAAAAGTGACTTTTCATTTGTTGGCAGTGATTTATTTATTTCATTATATAAAATATTCATTCTGTGAATAATTATTTCATTTTAATAAATAAAATATAAAAGCATTTATACTTTTACTATTTATTTATCTTAATAAATAGTGATGATTGAGTTTAAACGAAAAGAGTCCAACTTTTGCGGGGGCGTTCATCAGGGGGGAGCAGATGCCGAATAGTGAAGAAAGAAAATCAACCTCATACTATTGGATCTACGGTATAATGGTGAAGTTTGTCAGTGAAACGTATGATCTAATAAGGCTGTTTATGATAGATAAAAAAAAACTACATATTGCTGCAGGTGTGATTTGTGATAAGCAAAATAATGTATTTATTACCCAACGCCCTTTGACATCTCATATGGGAGGATATTGGGAGTTTCCTGGTGGAAAACTAGAAGATAAAGAGACACCAGAGCAGGCATTATACCGTGAGTTGCAAGAAGAAATAGGTATTAATGTGACGCAATGCCAGTTGCTTGAAACGGTAGAGCATGATTTTATTGATAGGCATATTACATTATCATTCTTTTTAGTCACAGAGTGGGAAAATAAACCTTACGGTAAAGAGGGGCAACTTTCCCGCTGGGTGCCTATTATGTCCTTAAATGCTGAAGATTTTCCACCAGCTAATCGCTCTATTGTTGCCTTATTGCAAAAATAATCAATACAGCCACTTCATGATTGTTGTGGCTGTATGAGTATGCTGTGGGTGTTTAATTAAACGGCTTAGGATCTTGCTCTGGCATTTCACTCCATTCATCGCTGTCATTGCTTTCGCTTTGACTTGGAATTCGCTTCTCTTCAGCCGCCCATTCGCCTAAATCGATTAACTGGCAACGCTTACAACAAAAAGGACGATAAGGGCTACTTTCATCCCATATTACCTCGGTTCGGCATGTTGGGCATTTCACTATTAATTTTTCGCTCATTATCTCTCCTGAATTTAATTGAGATGATTTCTGTTGTTGATATTAAGCTATATTAACAACATGAAATCTCAAAAGGTAGTTCAGAAGGGATTGTGCCATGCTCACTATCAAGAGGCAAAAAGCGAATAGCATAACGGTTTTTGTGTCCTGAGACTTGAGGGTAAATTTGCTGGCTGGCAAGTAGCTTGATCCGCAATAATTCACCTTCTTCCGTACTGTCTTGATAAAAACCACTATGGCTTAATACCGGCTTAAATGTATCTGATTGACGAATAAGTGTTAATAAGGCATTTAATGCATTTTGTAGAGGATATAACCCTTCCTGCCAACAAGTTAACTTTTCAGTACGCACCGTTTGAGGAAGATTTAACCACAAATGCAAAGTAGGGACATCAAAGCTACAACATCCTCCCGGAATGCTGAGGCGTTGTTTTACTAAGCTGATGATTTTATCTTGTTTTAAATGTTGTCCAATACGTGGTGCTTTACTTAATGCGCAAGCACTTTCTGATAACTCATTAATAATATGACTGACAATCTCTTTATCGACATTAGGAAAGGATAACCACTGTTGCAGTTTTTTTTGTCTTTTTTCTAACTCTTTAAGTAGCTCTGCGCGGATCTCCCCGCGATCTAAAACTTCAATAAATTCTGAAACGGCACGAAAAAAAGATAATGCAGAAGATAATGAATTAATAGATTGAAAACTATTTAATTGAATTAATGAGTTTTCAATTCTAAGCCATGAACGCATTTTCTCATTAAGCGGGTGTTCAAAAATAATTGTTGAGGTTTCTTCACTCATGGCTATTGTCCTGTATTGCTTTTTTGAGCTAATTCTAAGTAATGCTGATGAAGTCGTTTTATTTGTTCATCTTGATTTAAGCTATTATCGTGATTTTCAATAATATCATCAGCAACGGCTAATCGTTGTTCTCTTTTAGCTTGGGCTTGTAAAATTTTGAGTACATGATCTCGGCTTACACCATCACGTTGCATAGTTCTGGTAATTTGTTCTTCTTCTGTCACATCAACCACAAGAATACGATCGGCTAAATGTGTTAGTTTATTTTCAACTAATAAAGGAACAACCCAAATAAAATAAGGGGCGCGAATTTGTTGAATTTGTTTTTGCGTCTCTTGTTGTATAAGTGGATGGAGTAACTGGTTTACCCACGCTTTTTCTTGTTGATTTTGAAAAATAATATGACGTAATTGTGCTCTATTTAACTTGCCATCAGGCAATAAAATTGTGTCACCGAAGTGTTGCTGTAAGGCTTTTAATCCCGGCGAATCTGGCTCTACCACTAATCGGGCAATGACATCCGCATCCACAAGAGGGACGCCGAGTGAGGCAAAACCATTAGCGATGGTTGTTTTACCACTACCAATACCACCTGTAAGAGCAACTGTATAAGTCATTGCGTTCGTCTATTTTTAATTAATCAAAATTTACTGTTGATTGCGATATTTTAAAGCTTAAACTGATTTTTATCACAAGATAATAACCGCAATATTTGGGTTTTATTCAGTTATTATGATAAGCGATTTTCTGCTACCCTGACAGCCTAGCTTACAGTAAGTGGCTAAATCTTCGCTTAATCGGCTATTAATATATCAAAATGTAATGATGATGCATTGTATCACTGATGTTTTGATTATTAGACGCATTGTTAATGACTTTAGGATATTGCTAGCATCAATGTATGGTATCACCTAGTTGTAACACCGGAAGATACATCGCAATAATAAGCGTGCCAGTAATCAATGCGATCAGTGTCATTAAAATAGGCTCAAGCCATGTTTTTACACTATCAAGGCGTTCTTCTAATTGATGATAAAACCAGTGGGTAAGTTGCTGGCAAAAAAACTGTAGTTGTCCAGAATTTTCTGCTGAAGAGATAAATTGATAACAGATTGGCGGGAATAGAGGATTATGTCGCATAAATGAGCTAAGTGATTTGCCTTGAGTAATATGCGCTATCATATCAGTGAGTGCTCGTTGATACAGTGAATGCGTTAATTGCTCTGTAATAATTTTTAACCCCTGTAATAGTGGTAATCCAGCTTGTTGTGTAATCGTCATTATCTGAAAAATAATATGTAGCTGGTGATATCTTAATAAGATGCCCAAGTAAGGAAGATTAAGCCAACATCGTTGTTCAATGTCGCGAAATTTAGCACTATGGTGTTTAATAGTGTAATAGCTATAAGAAATTATTAATATAAACAGCAGGATAATTAAACTATATTGAGAAAACCATTGAGAACATCTATTTAAGGTTAATGTTAGTGTCGGTAGCTCAGTATTAAATGCACTGTATAAAGATTGATATTCAGGTAAAACATAGATCAACATAGATATTGTAATAACGATTAATGTTAATAATAAGAATAGAGGATATTGAAAAGCTTTTATTATTTTTTTTATTAAATCCCGCTGGTTTTTTAATTGCGTTGTTTGTAATAAGAGAACTTCATCAAGTTTACCACTCTCTTCGCCAATATAAATAAAATGGGTTAAATTAGCAGGAAAATAGAGTGGATAACGACTTAATTGTTTAGATAGCGCGCCTCCTTGATTGAGGTGAAAAATAATATCATTTAAAACACATTGCCAATGTAAATAACGACATTCTTCTTTAAGCAGTGTTAATGCGGGTAAAAGTGCTAATCCTGAATGAAGTAATAACGCTAACTGTTCAAGAAGTTGAATGCGATATTGTTTATCTCTATTTTGAAAGAGAATTACCCTATATAGGCGAATTTTTACTGGTAATTTTTGTTGTTGAATAAGTTGATCAATAACTTCATGTTTAGATTGGGCGACAACGTTGCCACTTAGCCATTTTCCTTGATAAGTTAATGCATTATAGCGATAGATAAAATGTAATTTCATTCAATATCTCCAACTACTTGATAAACTTCATCTAAAGACGTGATCCCCTTCTTTATCAGTTCGATGCCTGAGTTAAATAGTGCGTAAGGTGAGGGGAGTGATTGCTTGGCAAGTTCAAAACAATCATAAATAGCTGTTCTGCCTTTGTAGCCGGAATAACAAAATTGACAACCTGTTGCTTGCCAATTGGGTAATATAATTTGTTGATTATTAATAATGAAATTTCTCTGTTCAGGTGATGGGTATTTACAGTTGCTACATAAGCATCGAACTAAACGTTGAGAAATAATTAATTTTACACAAGAGTCGATTAAATCTTTTGCGATGCCTAAATTAGCCAAACGGGCGAGTGTTGCTTGGGTAGAGTTAGTATGCAGTGTTGATAAAACTAGGTGGCCTGTTTGTGCCGCTTTTATTGCTATTTCTGCTGTTTGTTGATCACGTATTTCACCTATCATAATAACATCGGGATCTTGGCGTAATAGTGCTCGTAATATTGTTGCAAAAGTAATACCGGCTTTTTCTGTTATTTGTGTTTGATTAATGCCCTGGAGAGGTAATTCAATAGGATCTTCAATACTATTAATATTACGATTATCTTTATTTAAATATTGCAAACAACTATAAAGTGTTAAAGTCTTACCACTCCCTGTGGGACCGGTGACTAAAATCATTCCCTGAGGCTGAGTAAGATATTTTTTTAATAGTGTTAAGTGTATTGTTTGAAAACCTAACTGTGCTAATTGTGGCTGTTGCAGATTATTCATGAGCCGCAACACTATTTTTTCTCCATATAAAGTAGGAAGTGTCGCAACACGTATTGAATAATTGTTTTTCTGGTAAGACCAATTAAATTGACCATCTTGTGGTAGGCGTTTTTCGGCAATATTAATATTCGCGAGAATTTTTAAACGTGTCAGGATCTCGTCAGCTAATTTATTGTCAGGGGGAGAAAATAACACTAGATGATTATCAATTCTCGCGCGAATTCTCAGGCTATTTTGTTGTGGCTCTAAATGAAGATCAGAAACACGTTGAGCAAGGCTGTGACGTAACAATTGCTCAATAAACTCTGTTGCTGTATGGATAGTATTATTCATGAAAGCTCTTTTTTACGATAAATGATTTATGGATGGTAAGGGCTAGAAACAGAGCCTATTGGCTTTTCCACCTTTGTTGAGGTTGTCGTTTGATTGGTTTAATGAGATTTAAAAACCTTATGGCATAGCGTTTGTAACGCGGTGTTAGTTGATGTGCAGTTAATTTGCCATTGGGGAAGTGTCTCTTTACTGTTTGTTGCAGGAGTCATTACGATGGTTAGCCCTTCTAGTTGAGCCTTACCTTTTGCACTAATAACGCCATTGGCAACATGAATATCAGTAAGGTATCGACTACGAAATTGTTGAGGCATAAAACTGGCATCAGCATGGCATTGGTTATATTGATGTTCATAGTGACAAAGTTCCACTGCAGAACGATAAGGCGACAGGGTTTGTAATACATCAGTTAAGGCGGCCTTTTGGATATAACCATGATAAGCAGGGATCGCCACTGAGCTTAAAATTGAGATAATGGCAATCACAATCATTAATTCCATTAGCGTGAATCCATTCTCTGTTGAGTGATAATTTAATGTATTCATTTTTCTCTCCTTGATAAATAACCTGTTGAAGTATGAGAAAAAAGCGTTTTATTGGCGAATAGAGAAGCTAAGAATTGAGTAAAATATCGAAAAGAAAAAGGCGTGATACAAAATTAACCACTATTATTGAGAGCAAGTTCGCATTAATTGGCGGATATTATTAATAAAAATAGCTAATATGATTTTAAATGTAGAAAAAAGAGGGGTGTTGTGGAGATTAAGCAAGGCTGGCTAACGGGAGTAAAGCACGTTCCATCGCCAAATTATGACAATAGACCTGAAGGCGAAATCCCTTCATTGTTGATTATCCACAATATCAGTCTTCCTCCTGGGCAATTTGGTGGACCTTATATTGATCAACTGTTTACCAATACGCTTGCTGTTGATGATCATCCTTTTTTTAATGAGATTGCACATCTGCGTGTTTCTGCGCACTGTTTAATTCGCCGTGATGGTGAAATTGTGCAATATGTGCCTTTTACGGCACGAGCGTGGCATGCTGGGGTTTCCTTCTATAAAGGGCGAGAGAAATGCAATGATTTTTCGATTGGTATTGAGCTAGAAGGAACCGATGAGTGTGACTTTACGTCACAACAATATCAGCAATTATCGACACTCACTCAGCAACTTATTGAACACTATCCGGGCATTAAAGAAAATATTACCGGACATAGTGATGTTGCACCTGGTCGGAAAACAGATCCAGGACCTCATTTTAATTGGTCATATTACCGAGCACTATTAGCAAAATAACATAACAAAATGCATTAATAATTGATATTTTTGCATTGATAATCAATATATGAATGCTGTCACGCTTCAGTGTGACTGTTTATGTGTTTAATCAATGTTAAAAAATAGTGTTTTTAATCTTTTCTAATAATGCGATCTAGTTATCAAATTTGATGAATTTATCAAATAATTTGTTAAAATTTGCAGGTTTTTATGATTTCGCTCAACAACTGTATGGACAGTTAGTAAATACTTTGTTACTTTATTATCCATTACATTAAATTGGTATTACCAATTGACATTTCAATAACCAAGGTAATAGTTATCCAATAATGGCTTCTAGCAATATGGCTTACACAAAGATCCGCCAACCAAAGCTTTCTGATGTGATAGAACAACAACTTGAGCATCTTATTTTAGAAGGCACCCTACGTCCGGGGGAAAAACTCCTGCCTGAACGTGAGCTGGCAAAGCAATTTGATGTATCGCGTCCTTCATTGCGTGAAGCAATCCAAAAATTGGAAGCAAAAGGTTTTTTATTACGCCGCCAAGGTGGTGGAACCTTTGTGCAAGATAACCTTTGGCAAAGCTTTAGCGATCCTCTCGCTCAACTCCTCAGTGGGCATCCAGAATCTCAATTTGATCTGTTAGAAACACGCCATGCCCTTGAAGGTATTGCGGCTTATTATGCTGCATTACGCGGTACTGATGATGATCTTGAGCGTATTAAAGCCAGTCATGCTCGCATTATTGATGCCCATGATAAAGGGGATATCGCGGCGGAGTCGGATGCGGTATTGCAATACCAATTAATCGTTACGGAAGCTGCTCATAATGTCGTTTTGCTACACTTATTAAGGTGTATGGTGCCAATGCTTGAGCAGAATATCCGACAAAATTTTGAGTTTCTTTATACACGTAAAGAGATGTTAACTGCTGTAAGTGAGCATCGCACACAGATTTATCAGGCGATTATTAATAGAGAGCCAGAAGTCGCCCGTGAAGCTTCACACCGCCATCTGGCCTTTATTGAAGATGTTTTGTTGGATATGAGTCGTGAACATACTCGTCGTGAGCGTTCTTTGCGCCGGCTCCAACAACATCCTGATTTATTTTAGTAGCACAGATCCTGACCGCTGAGTCTGTACTACCTATCTCCCTGCAATATTCAGGGGTAGCGGTAATAACAGCAGGGCCTATCTTCCCGTCATATCCCCGTGGTATCACGGGAAGATAGGCTCCTATAACCATTAGAAACAGATAACAGATAAGGAATACACCATGTCAGATATGCTGAAAAATGACGTGGATCCGATCGAAACTCGCGATTGGTTACAAGCGATCGACTCGGTCATCCGTGAAGAAGGTGTTGAGCGTGCACAGTTCCTGATTGATCAGGTATTAAAACAAGCCCGTAATGGCGGCCTTGATATTGCTTTAGGTGGCTCTGTACACAGTGATTATATCAATACTATTCCTGTTGAAGATGAACCCGCTTACCCTGGCAATCTGGAATTGGAACGTCGTATCCGTTCTGCTATTCGCTGGAACGCAGTAATGATGGTTCTGCGCGCGTCCAAAAAAGATTTGGAACTCGGCGGGCACATGGCGTCATACCAGTCTTCTGCAACTTTATATGAAGTTTGCTTTAACCACTTCTTCCGTGCTCATAATGACAATGATGGCGGTGACTTAGTTTACTTCCAAGGTCATATCTCTCCGGGGATCTATGCACGTGCATTCTTAGAAGGTCGTCTGACTGAAGAGCAATTAAATAACTTCCGTCAAGAAATTGGTGGTAAAGGTTTATCCTCTTATCCACACCCTAAATTAATGCCTGAATTCTGGCAGTTCCCAACCGTTTCAATGGGCTTGGGACCACTATCTGCGATTTATCAAGCAAAATTCTTGAAATACTTAGATCACCGTGGCTTAAAAGATACCACTAAGCAACGTGTTTATGCGTTCTTAGGTGATGGTGAAATGGACGAGCCAGAATCTAAAGGTGCTATCACTATCGCTGTACGCGAAAAATTAGATAACCTGTGCTTCGTGGTTAACTGTAACTTACAGCGTCTTGATGGCCCAGTTACAGGTAACGGCAAAATTGTTAACGAATTAGAAGGTATCTTCGCCGGTGCTGGCTGGAATGTGATCAAAGTGATGTGGGGCGACCGTTGGGATGCACTACTACGTAAAGACACTTCCGGTAAACTGATCCAGTTAATGAACGAAACACTGGATGGTGACTACCAGACTTTCAAATCTCGCGACGGTGCTTATGTTCGTGAGCATTTCTTCAATCGTTACCCAGAAACTGCCGCATTAGTTAAAGATATGACTGATGACGAAATTTGGGCGTTAAACCGTGGTGGTCACGATCCGAAGAAAGTTTTTGCGGCATTCCAAAAAGCCAAAGAAACCAAAGATAAACCAACTGTTATTTTAGCTCAGACCATCAAAGGTTATGGTATGGGTGAAACGGCAGAAGGTAAAAACATCGCTCACCAAGTGAAAAAAATGAACATGGACGGTGTGAAACATTTCCGTGATCGTTTCAATATCCCTGTTAGCGATGAGAAAGTAGCAGAACTGCCTTATATCACTTTTGATAAAGATTCAGAAGAGTACAAATATCTGCATGCTCGCCGTCAGGAACTCGAAGGTTACTTACCTGCTCGTCGTACTCGTTTTGATGAAAAATTAGAAATTCCTACACTGGAAGATTTCAGCCAGTTATTAGAAGAACAATCTAAAGAGATTTCTACTACTATCGCATTCGTTCGTGCGTTGAACGTAATGTTGAAAAACAAATCTATTAAAGATCGTTTAGTCCCTATTATTGCTGATGAAGCACGTACTTTCGGTATGGAAGGTCTGTTCCGTCAAATCGGTATCTACAGTCCGAATGGCCAGCAATATACGCCTCAAGATCGTGAGCAAGTTGCTTACTATAAAGAAGACGTTAAAGGTCAGATCCTGCAAGAAGGTATTAACGAACTGGGTGCGGGTGCATCTTGGTTAGCGGCTGCAACATCTTACAGCACTAACAACTTGCCAATGATCCCATTCTATATCTACTACTCAATGTTTGGTTTCCAACGTATTGGTGACCTATGTTGGGCTGCGGGTGACCAACAAGCACGCGGTTTCTTAATTGGTGGTACTTCAGGTCGTACAACGCTAAACGGTGAAGGTTTACAACACGAAGATGGTCATAGCCATATTCAATCACTGACTATTCCTAACTGTATCTCTTACGATCCGGCCTTCGCGTATGAAGTTGCTGTCATTATGCAAGATGGTTTAGAGCGTATGTATGGTGATAAACAAGAAAACGTTTATTACTACATCACAACGTTAAACGAAAACTATCATATGCCAGCAATGCCAGCTGGAGCAGAAGAGGGTATCCGTAAAGGTATCTATAAACTGGAATCTCTGGAAGGCGCGAAAGGTAAAGTTCAGTTACTGGGTTCTGGCTCTATTTTACGTCACGTACGTGAAGCGGCACAAATTCTGTCAACCGAATATGGTATTGGTTCCGATGTGTACAGTGTAACATCATTCACTGAATTGGCTCGTGATGGTCAAGATTGTGAACGTTGGAACATGCTACATCCATCAGAAGAGCCTCGTGTACCATACATTGCTCAAATCATGAATGATGCACCAGCTGTTGCTTCAACAGACTATATGAAACTGTTTGCAGAACAAGTTCGCACTTATGTGCCAGCTGACGACTATCGTGTCTTAGGTACAGATGGTTTCGGTCGTTCAGATAGCCGTGAAAATCTGCGTCACCACTTTGAAGTTGATACTTCTTATGTGATTGTTGCTGCATTAGGCGAATTAGCTAAACGTGGTGAGATTGATGTGAAGGTTGTTGAAGAAGCAATCAAAAAATACAACATCAACCCTGAAAAAGTAAACCCACGTCTGGCGTAAGAGGTAAAGTGAATGTCTATTGAAATTAAAGTCCCTGATATCGGTGCAGATGAAGTTGAAGTCACCGAAGTGATGGTGAAAGTCGGTGATCGTATTGAGGAAGAACAATCCTTGATCACCGTAGAAGGCGATAAAGCGTCTATGGAAGTGCCATCACCACAAGCGGGTATTGTTAAAGAGATCAAAATTGCCGTGGGCGACAAAGTCGAAACTGGCTCTCTTATCATGATCTTTGATACTGAAGAGGGTGCTCAGGCACCCGCTCAAGAAGCCGCTCCTGCGCCTTCTGCTGCCGCACCTGCTGCGAGCGAACTGAAAGAAGTTCATGTACCAGATATCGGTGGTGATGAAGTTGAAGTCACCGAGGTGATGGTCAATGTAGGTGATACCATTTCAGAAGAGCAATCTCTGATCACGGTTGAAGGTGACAAGGCTTCAATGGAAGTCCCAGCACCTTTTGCTGGTGTGGTAAAAGAGATCAAAATTGCTGTCGGTGATAAAGTGAGCACAGGCTCTCTTATCATGGTATTTGAAGTAGCAGGTAGCGCGCCAGCACCTTCTGCATCAGCTCCGGCTCCTGCAGCATCAGCACCAGCAGCCTCTGCTATTAAAGATGTTAATGTACCAGATATCGGTGGTGATGAAGTTGAAGTCACCGAAGTGATGGTGAAAGTGGGTGATACCATTGCTGAAGAGCAATCTCTGATCACGGTTGAAGGTGATAAAGCTTCTATGGAAGTTCCAGCACCTTTTGCCGGTGTAGTAAAAGAGATCAAAATTGCTGTCGGTGATAAAGTGAAAACAGGCTCACTGATCATGACCTTTGAAGTTGCCGGTGCCGCACCAGCAGCGCCTGCAGCGTCTACATCAGCAGCACCAGCACCTTCTGCTCCAGCAAAAGCGCCTGCTTCTGCACCAGCAGCAAAAGAAGAATTTGTTGAAAACGAAGCTTATGTCCATGCAACACCTGTTATCCGCCGTTTAGCACGTGAATTCGGTGTGAACTTAGCGAAAGTTAAAGGAACCGGTCGTAAAGGACGTATCTTACGTGAAGACGTTCAGTCTTATGTGAAAGAGTTAATTAAACGTGCTGAATCTGCACCTGCTAATGCTGGTGGTGGATTACCAGGTATGTTGCCTTGGCCGAAAGTTGACTTCAGTAAATTTGGTGAAATTGAAGAAGTTGAACTAAGCCGTATCCAGAAAATCTCTGGCGCTAACTTAAGCCGTAACTGGGTAATGATCCCTCATGTTAATCTGTTTGATGAAGCAGATATCACTGAGGTTGAAGAATTCCGTAAACAGCAAAATAAAGAAGCTGAGAAGAAAAAACTGGATGTTAAGATCACGCCATTAGTCTTTGTGATGAAAGCAGCGGCTAAAGCACTGGCTGATATGCCTCGCTTTAACAGCTCAATTTCAGAAGATGGACAGAAACTGATCCTGAAAAAATACATCAATATCGGTATCGCCGTAGATACACCTAACGGTTTAGTTGTACCTGTCTTTAAAGATGTAAACAAAAAAGGCATCTTAGAACTCTCTTATGAATTAGCAGAAGTTTCTAAGAAAGCTCGTGCAGGTAAACTGACTGCATCTGATATGCAAGGCGGATGCTTCACTATTTCTAGCCTTGGTGGTATCGGTACTACCGGTTTTGCACCAATCGTTAATGCGCCAGAAGTTGCGATTATGGGACTGTCTCGTTCTTCGATGAAACCAGTCTGGAACGGTAAAGAGTTCGTACCACGCTTAATGTTACCAATGTCATTATCTTTCGATCACCGTGTGATTGATGGTGCTGACGGTGCTCGATTTATCACTCTGATTAATCAGTACATGAGCGATTTACGTCGTTTGGTAATGTAATCATCTAAACCGGTGCTAAGCACCGGTTTCTCTGATTGCCGTGACAGATTTTGCAGTCATACATTCTAGGTTGTGAGATCTGTCATGTTAGAGCGCTTTTCAGTTTATTAACATTTCTGTAAACTGCATGCGGTATGTAAGTCTCGGTGTTAAATATGGATTATCGTCTGACTCGCCGGACAAATAAATAATGAGGTCACGATGAGTACTGAAATTAAAGCACAGGTAGTGGTTCTCGGTGCAGGCCCTGCGGGTTATTCCGCGGCGTTCCGTTGCGCTGACTTAGGTTTAGATACAGTTTTAGTTGAACGTCACTCTACATTAGGTGGTGTTTGTCTGAACGTGGGGTGTATCCCTTCTAAAGCGTTACTCCACGTTGCTAAAGTAATCGAAGAAGCGAAAGCATTATCTGAACACGGTGTCGTTTTTGATGCACCGAAAACAGATATCGACAAAATTCGCATCTGGAAAGACAAAGTTATTTCTCAGTTAACCGGTGGCTTAGCTGGCATGGCTAAAGGCCGTAAAGTAAATGTTGTTAACGGCGAAGCTCGATTCACAGGCTCACATACATTGTCTGTTGAAGGTAGTGAAGGTACAACAACAATCACTTTCGAAAATGCTATCGTTGCCGCAGGCTCTCGTCCAATCGAATTACCTTTTATTCCACATGAAGATCCACGTGTGTGGGATTCAACAGATGCACTACAACTGAAAACAGTACCAGAGCGTTTACTGGTCATGGGTGGTGGGATCATCGGTTTGGAAATGGGTACTGTTTATCATGCGTTGGGTTCACAAATTGACGTGGTTGAAATGTTCGACCAAGTTATCCCAGCGGCAGATAAAGACGTAGTTAAAGTCTTTACTAAACGTATCAGCAAAAAATTCAATCTGATGCTAGAAACCAAAGTGACTGCGGTTGAAGCAAAAGAAGATGGTATCTATGTCACAATGGAAGGCAAAAAAGCACCTGCTGAGCCTCAACGTTATGATGCTGTATTAGTTGCTATCGGTCGTGTACCAAATGGTAAATTATTAGACGCAGGTAAAGCTGGTATTGAAGTTGATGATCGTGGCTTTATCCATGTTGATAAACAAATGCGTACTAATGTACCTCACATCTTTGCTATTGGTGATATTGTTGGTCAACCAATGCTGGCACACAAAGGTGTTCATGAAGGTCACGTTGCTGCTGAAGTTATCTCTGGTAAGAAACATTACTTTGATCCAAAAGTTATTCCATCAATCGCTTATACTGAGCCAGAAGTTGCATGGGTTGGTATGACTGAAAAAGAAGCGAAAGAGAAAGGTGTTAGCTATGAAGTAGCAACTTTCCCTTGGGCAGCATCTGGTCGTGCAATTGCATCAGACTGTGCAGATGGTATGACTAAACTGATTTTTGACAAAGAAACCAACCGTGTTATCGGTGGGGCAATTGTCGGCTCTAACGGTGGTGAACTGTTAGGTGAAATTGGTTTAGCTATTGAAATGGGTTGTGATGCTGAAGATATCGCATTAACCATCCACGCTCACCCAACGCTATACGAATCAATCGGTATGGCTGCGGAAGTATTTGAAGGTAGCATCACTGACCTGCCAAATCCAAAAGCGAAAAAGAAAAAATAAGTTGATTTTATAATCAAGACAAAGTGTAAATGTTAAGAGCCAAGTTCATTATGAGCTTGGCTCTTTTTTCATTATGATGGATTAAACAACATAGGAATTTAATTTGATACGATATTATTTTTCCATTGAGAGTACTCTAAGATAAAAACCTCTCGCGTCACAGTTCACATCCAACGGAGAGGATTTATTATAGTTATAGAGTATGGTTAAACTACACTAATATGCCTTTTCCTGAAATTGTATCTGTCCAAGCTACGGCTATCATTTGTTTAGCCTCATCACTTATATTATCGAAAAATCCGGATGCGCCTGCCTTCATAGGAAATGTACTCATGGCCTGAATTTGAATAGCGAGTGCATTGCTTGATAAAGCCGTATATTCGCGCTGATCAGAGTGATCTTTATCAGTCATTGCGATAACGATTTTTGCCTGATTACCATTGAAATAATCAGTAAAAGTAGTTGAGCCAATGCGCTCAAATGTGGCTTGTTCCCCTGTATTTTGTGGGAAGCGAATATGTGAGATCTTTAAATCATAGCCACTGCGTTCAAACCATAATTTATTCCAATCAATATCTCCAAGTACAATATTATCTTCTTGGCTAATATCGTCTATATAACAATCAATCACATTATTATTAATCAGGAAGCTATCGATACCGTTTCCACCTTTGAAGTGGTTCTGATATCCACCTAATATGATAATATCATTACCTGTATTACCATTAAGAAGGCTAAATTTCGAGAATGAAGCTGCAATTAGTTGATCATTTCCATCGCCTCCATCAACTACGGCGTGATAACCCATTAGTTGAATTTCGTCATCACCGCCCCCTCCATTCAACCTATTGTAGTTACCAAAAATTTTGGCAAAATCATTGCCTTCTTCTAAGGATATTTGGTTGTGGTTACCAATTGTGACAACAAAATCTTGTTCACTACCACTGAAAATGCGATTGTAGTTACCGGTAGTGACAGCATAGTCATTACCTGCATTAGTGTGAATTTCACCGCCTTCCCCAAAGACAAATGCTTTATCGAGTCCGTCACCTAAATAGACATTATTGATCCGACCGGCGATAATAGCAGTGTCATCTCCATCGCCTCCAAACATCATGTTTGAGCGCCCCATCAAGACGCCGAGATCATTTCCGTAACCCCCAGTAAAAATATTTGAGATCCCCGTTGCATAGAAAGTATCTGAACCACGCCCACCCCAAAAATTATTATTATCTCCTAGGTAAGCGCCGAGATCATTACCATCTCCCCCCCAGTTGAAATTATAGTTGCCAAGAGAGACATGTATGTCACCATCGCCTTTTAAATGACCACTATTACGCAAGAAATCGAGCGTTTTCTTCTCCATGTTCAGTAGATCAGCTGCTAAATTTTCTTTGAGGTTTTCTGCGAGATCACGCATATCTGTTTGTTTATCTTTATTAAAGATTGTGGCAAATAGATTGGGGATATTTAGCGAATTGAAGCCGAAAGGGCGATCATTTTCCTCTGTGATCTTGCTATTTTCAGTTTGACTCGTTGTTATTGGTGTTTGGGCATTAATTGAAACTTCAGATTCATTTTGTTGATCTTCTGTCGCTTTTTCTTTTAAACCATGGCTTTCAGCAAATGAAATAATACCATCCTTGCCCAGATTAATAGATGATTGGAGGTTATCTAATAATTTAGTCGGATCAGTAAATGCGGACAGTTTTTCACCTCCAAACTCAGTCACTACAGCGAGCATATCTTTCAAAATAGCGACAACATCAATGGGCTCACCATTACGAGAGATTATTTTTCCATCTGTGGTAGAGTCTACTCCAAAAATATCCCCCAGAGTCGTGTCTGAACTCACGCTGGCTAACCGACCTAGCAATTTATTTTTTAACTTAGTTGGTAAGTTTTGGGCGGTATAAGTAAAGGTGGTTTTCACCATACCAGTTGCTGTAAATTGCTGCGTCATTAAGCCAAATAATGAGCCAAGATTAGTGTCTATAATAGACTGGATATTATCACCAAACATCAAGTTCCAATTCCCGGCAGTAACTTGAATATCAGCACCTTGACCACCAATGGCGAAATTAAAAGCGATTTTACTATCTAGTTGACGAAGTTGCTCAGCTCGGCTGATTTTTCCCATCTCGTTGTTATTGCCACTACCACCTAACCACTGGTTATATTTTTTGTTTAGTGTGGCTTCTAGATCACTCTTTAATCCACGGCTACTACGCTTATTCTGTGAATTCAGATCAGTCAGTGTTTTATAGTCAACATTGCTCGTTTGGTCTATTCCTGACATATCTATGGCAAATTTTTTAGCGCCAGCGAGTGTCCACTGATCGTTTTGTGCCGACAACCAATCATTATCATTATTTTCACCTGAGCATGCGATTGACTCTAGAACTTTGGTGATACTAGCAGCACCATCAAAAGGGTTGATCAGTGGAGGGGTTGGAATTGATTTTTCTAACATCACAATAAGATCATTACTACGCCCCAGATTAAAGCTGACGTTACGTGTACCAACAAATAATTGCATACCTTCGAAAGCTTGATAGCCAGCAATATCAACACTATGTTTACTATCACCATTACCAACGTGTACCATCACATTGTTATCACCGAAAACCAGTGATTTAAATCCGCCAGTACCTACTTTGATCCCAAGATTAGAGGTTCCCCAATTAACCGTTGTAAACTCGCCGTCACCCACACTGACTTGGATATTGCCAGAATAGCTTAGTGATGAATTATCACTTCCTGATGAGCTTTGTTTGGTTGATTTTTTACCTTTTTTGGGGGCGGTAAAGACTTCATTATTATCTGCAATTGCGCCACGTACTTTGTTGTCAGCTGAAGCACCTACTTTAGTCAAATCAATATCACCTTCAGCAACACCATTATGTATTTGCTCAAATTCAGTCGTGATTTTGCCTTCATTATTCCAATCTAACACTACCTTGTTTTGGGTTTGTTTGGCTACCCACTCTCCGTTGTTATCTTTGGTGTATTTGTGACCATTGCTATCAACGGCGACCTCTGTTACTCGAGCAGAAACGCTACTACGAATGCCTTGTTGATCTAATGCATTGATAAACTGGTGGGCAAATCCTGCCTGCTTGTCATTACTTATTAATGAACAACCGACAATACTGATATGTTCAGGAGTTGTATTGATATTATTTTCTTTGCTGAATACGGTATTGAATTTAACCAATTGATTGGAAAGCTCATCAGCATTGTAGTTGCTAAGGCGTAAATGATTATTTTCGGTTGTTTCACGACCATGGCCAACAAGCTGCCAACGTATTTTACCTGAAAGTTGTGCTGGGTCGCCATAAGCTACGCGGTAATGACCATCGGCATCCAATTGTACCACGATACTATTTTTGGCATGTTTAGCGGCAAGTGCCGAAGCTGCTTGAGCGACTATCGGATCATCCTCTGTTTGGATAATAATCTGGCTATCAAAACGACTATCACCCCCATTATCATTGGGTTTTACATATACCATCCCCCAATCAGTCACCTTATTCTTTTTTATCGGGTTTTGTATTGAATCTAACGCATTTCTGTGATTGGTGTTATTTACATACTCTGGGGATAGTAAACTTGATATTATTTGTTTACCGTATTGATTCATCAACTTAAGGCTCTCTAAATGAGAAACATCGGTTCTTTCTCCTTTAACTAGATATCCTTTATCAAGTAATTTAGTGCGCATTTTTTCACCACCAATGCCCAGCTCGCCACAGTCAGTGAGCAATATAATGGGGATATCTTTTGAGAAACCCTGTAGATTTTTTTCTACGGAGAATTGGCCATTGATTTTTTTTGCGAGTTGTCCAGTCAATTTCTTAAGGCTATATTCATCATAAGATTCAATTGCTTTTGACATACTTGGCATTGGTCTATCTAAGAATAGCCCAGCTATATGCTGACCGTTAGCTGAAATATCGCTGGCTAATTTAGCCGCAATTGGTGCCCCCATGGAATAACCATGAATAATAATATTTTTAGGATCGATACCTTTATCATTAACGAGATAACGGAACATGGTTTGTGCATCAGCATACATTCCTTGCTCTGTTGGCGAGCCATCGCTTTCGCCAAACCCTCGCATGTTAATCGCTAACATATCGATGCCTTGTTGGTTATAATAATGATAAAAACTAGAGGATTGTTTTTCGGTAGGGGAATTTGAACCATGTAAAAATAGTACTACTTTCTTATCGGTAGCTTCTGGAATATTGTCGTTTCCTCTGTAATATGATCCTGTAAGACGGCCTGCATCCCCTTTTAATGTTATTTTTTCTTCATTTTTTATTCTCATCACCGTTGTCATGTCTCTACGACGTTCATAGCTGCCGAAAAAATGATCATTAAAAAAACGTGTTAATGGGCTAAGATTTTTTCTCTCGTTTGGTGATGTACCGTCATTATCAATAGCCACTTTATTGTGGTCTGATAATGCTTGTAAATTAGAATGTATAGGTTTGCCTTGTTGTACCGCAATTTGGGCTAAGCGTGCTTCCTGTATCTTTTGAGAAAATTTATACAACTCATTTGGTGTCCATATGCCAAATCGAGGTTTCCAATGATGACCAATCAGTTGATCTGCTCCGCCTGCTTTTAATATTCTAGCAACAATACTAGAACAGTTCTTGGTTAATAATTGGTAACGAGGATCAGACTGGCTATTAATGCGCTTCCACTCTTTTTGCATGGCGGCGGCATCAAGTCCCTCTAGATTAATGCGAAACACCACGCCATCATTTGTATCATCAGCGACACTTGTTTTGAAATTTTCTGTTTTTCGGTCTTCAATTTCTTTAATTTTCTTGATTTCCAATGCAAAGGTTTGGTTAATCATCGCTGTTGGAAAGGCGACTTTTAGCCAGTTTTTCACTGCGATTGAAAAGTTTGTTGATACTTCAAGTAGATTACTATTTGGGCTATTCCACTGTTTTATAAAGGGGTGTGAAATTTCAGGTGGGATATGTGTTTCTGATATCCAATGAGGAACCTTCAACAGTAAGCCTGCGATTTTAGGTGTAATATTTTCGAGACCTCGGGTAAGATTCGTTTTATCTCTAAATTCTTTTAACTGTCTGTCATTTTTCCCTTCATTTTTATTTAATTTGAAATTCGTCTTTTCCTCTTCTTGAATATCAATTTGTAACGTCATGAAATTTGTTGAGCGACTCACTGGTTGGCTTAAATCATACCAGCGTAATTTTAAATCAGGATTTTCTTCTGTTGTAATATTCAGTGGGTTTACGAGCGATTTGCTCCCGGCAGGCCACCAACTGACATAATTATCATCATGGTTATCCTGCACACTATCGCTATCTAATTGTAAGCGCCCAGAACCTATTTGTAGCGCAGCATGCCCCAAGCGACTATGTTTGCTGGGCTTCCAGATATATAGTGTAGAACTGATTGGTGAAACTTGTTGTTCAATTGCTTGGTGAATTTTTTTCAATCCTGACAGGTCAATACCATGGCCATTTTGGGCAAATTCATTTTCTGTAAATTGATTAAATACCTGATTGGTAATTTCACTGCCATACTCTTTTTCGACCAATCTTTTAATGCTTGTGATTGCATTTTTACCACTGATAAGTTTGTCTTGGTTTTGTAAATTATTTTTCCCTTTTGTAACAAAGTTGCCGTTTTCATCAAGATAAATATGTTTGTTGATTTTTAAGTTAGCATTTGAAAAAATCTCATATAAATAACTAAAAGTATTATTTGAATCAACTTGCTGGCTATTACTTAATAAGATAGAAGCATGTTTATAACGTATATCAACTTGGTCGCGTAATTGTTGCAATGCTTCGTTACGTTTTGAATCAGGGTGTTTAAGCAGATAACTATTAATTTGTATACGTAATGTGGATAGTTGCTGAAATATATCTATTGGTGTGTTGTTTGTATTTGTACTTTGTAATTCATAATCTCTAAGCGATTGAATGATCGCTTTATAATTTTCACCGCGTGCTTTTCCTGTCACCTCTGCAGCGGAGGTTAATTCATCAGCAGTCATTAGATTCGAATAGGCAACAGGTTGCCAATTTTCACCGACTTTTTCTGATAATATTCGTGAATGGTTTTTATCGAGTGACACGATTGTATTATCTAAGAAATAAAGTTGCTCAGGGATAGAGTCAAAATCACGATAATGAGTGAGTATAAAATTACTCATTATTTTTTGTTGTTCTTGATTATCTCCATTTTTTATATAAATAAATTTTTCATTCGTTTCATCTGATGCTTGTGTCAGTAGAAAACCCGTTTCCTGTTCACTAAAAACAATATTGAGCTTTTGTTCAGCAGAAATAAGAGGGGAGGTGTTTTCTAGCTCTTGACGGATATTTTCAGAACCTGACAACGCGTGTAAGTTAGGTGGAATCATTCTACTTTGTTGTCGTGCCATTTGCGCTTCTTGTAACTCTTGAGCAAATGCGAACATTTGATTTGGTGTCCAAATATTATATTTAGGTTGCCAGTTATAGCCAATCAGTTCATCTGCGCCACCCGCTTTTAAAACTTTCGCTACGATACTCGAACAATTTTGGGTTAATAAATGATAACGACCATTAGGTGAATTTTTAATTCGTTGCCATTCAGCTTGCATAGCAGCAACGTCTAACCCCTCTAAATTAATACGGAATACTCGTCCTTCATCAGGTAAGCTGGTTTTAAATCTGTCAATACTTTTTTGTTTTTGCTCAGCAAATTCGTTTTCTACTAAAGCAATTCGTTTTTTCGTTAACGTTGGATCCTTACCTTCTTGTATCCAAGTCTTCATCGCTTTTAATAATTGAATAGATATATCTTCTTGTTGTGTTTTTATATTATCCCATTGTTCAATAAAAGGCTGTGCAACAGAAAGTGGGATTTTTCTTTTTGATAGTAACGTGGGCTCTGTCAATAGTATCATGGCACCATTTATAGTTATGGTATTGCCACTAAATTTACCTTGTACAGCTTCTAGAAAATTTGTGGCGATGTTGTTGAGTTTTTTCTGAGTTATTACCCATTCATCAATAAAAGGTTGTCCAATTGTTCGAGGTATATTTGAATTTTCTATATAATTAGGGATCATCAATATATTTTTTGCGTCTGCAAGAGATAAATCATCTGCAGTGCTGACCGTTTCACCTTTCGCAATATTCATGAGTCGGTCATATCTGTTTAGTTGTTTATATTTGTAATTTAAACCAAAGCCATCATTTTCTTCTGCTGCAACATCCGATGCTAACGACTCTTTTAGTTGTGAGGGGACTCCCATCACATCAAAATATGACTTTGCCTTGTTAGGCCACCAACTGATGTAGTTTTCTTTATGATTATTTTGTGCGTCTTCTGTGTTTAACAGTAAGCGACCTTGACCTATTTGTAGTGTGGCGTGTTCCAAATTACTATGATTGCTTGGTTTCCAGATATATAAGGTTGCACTATGAGGAGATAGTTCCCGCTCAATAGCTCTGTGAATTTTTTTTAACCCTGAAACATCAATACCCTCGCCGTTTTCAGCGAATTCATTATTTGCAAATTGACTGAAGACTTTATTGGCAATCGGTGCGCCATATTCTTTTTCTACGGCATTTTTTACTCGCTCAATCACTTCTTTTCCGCTGGTTAGTCTATTTTTCCCTTGCAGATTGTTTTTTCCTTCAGTGACAAAGTGTCCGTTAATATCAATATAAATGTGTTTACTTCTTTTTAAATTGGCATTTGAAAGTGAATCGTATAAGCGACTAAAGCTGCTATCAGCGTTGATGGTGTGACTATCTTGTATTAAAGCCGATGCGTGTTTATAACGTGTATTGACTTGAGTTTGTAACTGTTTCAATCCATCATTGCGTTCAGAGTCGGGGTGTCCTAATAGGTAACTATCAATTTGGTTTCGCAACTGAGCTAGCACTCTCAATTTCTCTATTGGTAAGCAGTTTGTATTCGATTCTTTTTCATGGTATTCCGAGAGAGTTGTAATGATTGATTTATAACTTTCGCCTTGTATTTTGCCTTTAACACTTGCAACTTTATGTAGTTCATCAACTGACATGACTTTTGAATCAGTTAGCATTTGCCATTTATGTTCTACGTATTCTGCAAGTATCCTATCTTTGTTGTTATGACTTGATTTAATTTTGTCATTTTCTAAATGAAGTTCATTAGGCATTGCTTCAAAATTTGAATAATTAGCTAAAATAAAGTGTTCTATTATTTTTTGCTGAGTGGGATCATTGATGTTATCCAAATAAATATTTTTTTGGATACGACCACTATTTTTTTCCAAAATAAAAGTAAAGTAAGTATTTCTATTCTTAATTTTTACATTGAATTTTTGTTTTAGCGTTTCAAAAATGGGGCTTTCGCCTAATCCAGAAAGATTGACCGCGATAGCTCCTATTTTGTGATATTGAAGATTGCCTGAACGAAGAGAAGGTTGTTGATAGGTTGCTACGTCATCTCCATTAAGGTCTGATGTAAAAGAGGGAAGAACGTTTGCCGATTTTTGTCGGATCCCAGCATTAATGCTTAAACGATTAATGGCTTGCTGAGCATCATCAAGTAATTCCTGATTAAATGTTGTCAGTTTATTATTGAAACGACCATCATTTTTTTTAGTTGATATTGGTTTGATATAACTGGATGGATTATTATCAGCCCCCTCTACATAGGCCGCTTCTCCGGATAAACCGCTACCATGCGCCCTGTGACGATTAGGTTTATCACTTTCTTTCAGTTGAACAGATTTAGCTTCTTTTTGTGCTTTATCCGATATGCTAGTCGCTGTTTTTTGCTCCGTATCTCCTCGTGATCTCGCATCTTCCACCATGGTTGATGCTTTTTTCTCTGCCATTTGAGCACTATTTTTTTTATCTATCGCGTCTGAGTATCTTTTATCTGCATCGTTTTTTGCTTTGGAAGTATCGAGTTGCACTTCTTGACAATGTTCTTCACTTTGAATAACGCCATATTCCGATTTTTTTATCGATTTTTTCACCTTTGTAAGGTTTGCAACATACTGAGTTTTAATATTATTAACAGGCACTGAAACAATTTTTTTAGTATTAATTAAGCTCTTCTGTACATCATTTAAAATTCCTTCCGCGAATTGCTCACTCCATTGTTGATCTGAGGGGGGGGCATCTTGTGAATATTCGCTGAGTACTTCCAGTGTTTGACCAACTGTGGTCAAATTGTGTGTTACTGAATTAGCTTCTTCAAGAATGGCATCGCGTTCTCTATGGCCGTTTTTCTCCAGTGCAAGGTGATCGGTCGATTCAAGTTCAGTCTGTGTGGTAGAGATGTGGTCTAATAGGCGTTGTTTTTCATCAGTTAGTTTTTGACGATTGGCATCTGCCTTCTTTTTGTCAGCGAGGGCATTTTTTGTCGCATCAGAATCTGAGATATGCTTGTTTATATTTGCTACAGCTGATTTAGCGACAATATTTCTTAGTCTGTAATTATTTCCTTGCAAGCCATCAGAGCCTGGAATGGTAAAAATAAGACGATTATTTTCTGCATTTGCGGTTAATTTAATTTGTTGTTGTTGCCATGCTATTGACTTATCATCACTTGATGAAGTGAAGACAACCTCACCATTCCAGATAACACTTAATTTATTCTCTGTTGGCGTATTATCTTGTCGTTCATACTCAAAACTTAATTCAATCACCTCATTTTGCATTAAACCACTAATATCTTGATATATAGCGATATTTGGTTCATATTCTTCCGTGTATTCTGCTATAAGTCCACCATCCCAATAATCTTTATTATTAGTATTAGTTGGTGTATCAATAGAGGCTCTATGTCCATATTGGCTAATTGCTGTAATTTTATCCTGAGTATATGCAATATTCCAACTTTCTGTTACAGGGTTAAATCCATGTTTAAAGTCACCATTTATGATCAAATTCGGACTGTTATTGGTTAAGTTGGATTCATCTGTATTAACATCACTTAAACTAGGGGTTTCTACCTCTGTGATATGACCTTTTAAATTTATATCAATGTTACTCTTCACTTCGTCGATTTTGTTCATTTTGAAACCGTCGATTGAAGATTTTTCAATTAAATGAATAGCGCCTTTGCCTTTGCGGGAGCCGGAAGTGGTTACATCATCACCTTGTACTAAATAGTTAATAGCCTGACTCCCGACCATACCAAGTACACTCTGTTTTATATTGCCGAAGAAAGTAGCGAGTTTATTACTTTGAGTATTACTAGAAGCAACCGATAAGCTGTAGATATCACCATTGCCAATTTTAACGATGACATTGTTTTTTGCGTAAGAGGCGTTAATACCTAAACCGTTACCAACATGGATATTTGCATTAGCGGTACCTTTCATGACCGAAACATTTAAGCCGTCACCCACTTTGGTACTTACGTTATATTTCCCCCAAGCAACGTTTACAGATACACCATTCCCCACTTTAGTATTGATATTTGCGTTGCCGTATGTAACGGTAACACCTAGGCCATCACCTACGGTTGTTGTAATATTTGCTTGGCCTTTTGCTATGGTGACTTGCGTGCCATTACCTACTTTTGTCGAAATATTGGCTTTACCCCAAACTATGCCATAGTTGTCACCTTTTCCGAGCATAGTGACAATATTTGCATGACCTTTTGCTAAGGTGACCTGACGACCATCACCAATTTGTGTTACAACATTCCCATTGCCCCATGCACCAGTATAATTATTTCCACTACCTACGTGTGTAATAATATTGATATTACCTTTAACAACAGAGGTTTCTTGTCCATTACCTACTTTGGTAATGATGTTGGCATTTCCTTTGGCGAAGTTATATCGTTCACCATCGCCGATATGAGTGAAAATATTGGCTTTACCCCATGCCGCATTAATGCCTAAACCATAGCCTACTTTTGTGATGATATTGGCGTTGCCTTTGGCAAAACCAATCGTGGTGCTATTACCAATATGGGTCATAATATTTCCCACCTTTGAAATCAGCAGACCCACGGTGAGCCCATCACCCACTTTTGTTAAAATATTCGCTTTTCCGCCGAGGATCGCAGCGGTTATTCCATCACCTACATGAGTAACGATATTTCCTTTCGCACCAGCAATGATTCCCGCAATGCCATCACCCACTTTTGTTATGATATTGGCTTGGCCTAATGCAAGTATGCCAGTTATCCCATCACCGATATGGGTCATAATATTGGCTTTGCCAAACATCGCTGATAATGTGGTTCCATTACCCACTTTGGTCATGATATTTGCTTTACCAGAAAACAGCCCAATACTAATGCCATCACCGACATGGGTATAAATATTAGCCACACCTAGCATTAATCCCAACGTTAATCCATTGCCAACTTTGGTAAGGACATTACCTTTACCCACCATTGCAGCAAAGGTTTCTTCATGCCCAATGTGAGTAAAAATATTAGCACTGCCAATCATTGCAGCTAATGTCATGCCATCGCCCACTTTTGTGGCTATATTGCCTATCGCTAACATTAGAGCAACCGACATTCCATCACCCACATGAGTGAACACATTCCCTTTGGCGATCATTAGTGCCAAAGTATTCCCATTGCCTATTTTGGTATAGACGTTGCCTAAACCTCCCATTAGCGCCCAAGCTTCACCATTACCTATATGGGTGAATATATTGCCACCACCGACCATGGCACCTATACTGGTTCCATTACCGACTTTAGTGAAAATATTCCCCACAGCGCCCATTATACCTAGGGTTTGCCCATCGCCAACATGTGTTAGTACATTACCAATACCTAGCATAATGCCTGAAAGATCACCATTACCTACTTTAGTTAAGATATTGGCACCTCCAAGCATAACGCCATGTATGTTACCGTTTCCGATATGTGTTAGGACATTGCCACCTCCCCCCATTATGGCTAAAATATCACCTTGACCTTTTTTTGTTAAAATATTTAATCCACCTAGGGATATGGTGTAAGTGTTTGATTTTACTTTGTTTTTGCTGATATGTGTAATGATATTAGCACCACCTAACATGATGCTACTTAGGTCGCCTTCACCCATTTTAGTCAGGACATTTCCACCACCGCCGAGTAAAGATGTAATAGTACCAGCACCGACTTGTGTCATGACATTAAGTCCGCCTAATGCTCGCCATAAAGCCTTATCACGCTGATGACTATCAATCTGGGTATGGGTATTTAATCCTCCTAACATTGTGATATGACTATCACCTTGTCCTTTGTGAATAGAAACATTCCCTAATGCCGTAAGATGTGCTTTATATTCACCGTCACCAATTCGGATTAATACATTCGTGGCACCAGTAGCATTAATGTTCATTCTTCCTTCTTTACTTTGATGTAGTAAGACATTTGCTAATCCTCCTCCATCAAATGTTAGGTCTCCTCTTTGACCTTTTTTTACAATGATGTTGGCTGCGCCTCCACCAGTAAAGTTGGTATTACCATAATTAGAGTTATGTTTTATTACATTTGCTATGCCGCCACCTGTAAAATTGATATCACCTTGTGTAACATCAGATTTAATGACATTACCAGCGCCACCACCTGTGAAATTGATATCACCAGAGCATTCAGCAGAATTATCGTCTTTAAAAAGTTCTTGTGCTACGCCCAACTTGATTGTTTCTAGAGACTTTCTTTGGATTTGTTCTGTATTAATGTGTTGAAATACTTTTAAATTAGATAATTGATAGTGGCTATCAGCATTTATTTTTGTGAAACGTGGTGATTCGATAATTTCTTGTTTTTCTAATGTATTCCAACAATTATTGACCACACTAAGATTATAGGTATCCTCAAAATTTTTTTTATCAAAACGTATGTTCCTAATGTCCCCACTATCAGGCGTTATACGCCAAAGTTCGGAATCGTATTGAAGTTTTCCCGTTTCAGGATCATTGTAAATTTTGACTTTATTAAAGGTATAATCTCGACGACCATAGTCTGATATGAATAAATTGGTATCCCCTGGGCCCGGTGTTTTAAACAAATAAGTATTTGGTTCTCGCAATGATTTAATCGCTTTTACTTCAACAAGTTTACCGGATTCGAAATTTTGCTTATTATCACTTGTTAGAAAATTAATACTTTTATCTAAGTCTAGATTTAACATATAAGCACTTGTTAGAAAAATATTTTCAGCTTTCGTATATTCAACTAATAAATCATTATGAGGATGAACTTGAGTTGTACGAATGATCTCATTGTAAGCCCCAGCTCCATAAAATGTGATATTGCCTTGTGCTATATTGGAATAGATATGATTATAACCTCCCCCCCCCGAAAAATAGATATTGCCACTTGTTTCTTTATAGGTATCAGTATTTCGGCTGATACGTGTAAGCCTATTATTGGCTCCTGCTCCATACATAAAGATATCGCCTGATTTACCTTCGCGTATTAAGACGTTTTCTAAGCCACCTCCAGTAAATTTAATATCACCTGTTTCAACGCGAGAGAAGATTCCGTTGCCTCCACCTAATCCTTCAAAATTAATATTTCCTTTTGAATTTTGATAGCTATTAAACCAAGTACGAACCAATTTATTATAGCCTCCCCCCCCTTTAAACGTCATATTGCCAGTATTGGTTTCATGCCAAATTTGATTGTAACCGCCAGCACCTTGGTAGTTGATATTACTAATTGCGCCTTTACGGGTGATGATATTTGCAATAGCAGCTCCTGAATAATTGATATTTCCATATTCATATCCAGTATGATTAATCTTAATCGCGGCAGAAGCACCAACATATTTCAGATCGCCATGACCGGACTTTTCAATTTCTCCCCATGCATTTAATCCTCTGACATCTAAATCACCGTTCTCATCAATAATCTTAAGATAAGCACTTCCCCCTCTGACAAAATCGTGCCCGTCTCCGGTATAAGCGGTAACTGCAAATGTTCCGACTGTGATTGTATCGTGTCCCTTTCCTGCATAAATGATCCCTCCAAAACCTATGGCATCAATATCGTCATTTCCATCTGTACCATAACGTTTTCCTGCAAAAGTAAACTCTAAATCTTTTAAAATTTTTGACATCATTTTCCCTCAAACTTATTTTTAATAAAAAGTACAGTAATTTTTAAATACAGTAGTTCTAGCATCTCTATATACCCTTCTAGCGTCTGACTTGACTGAATTGTCTTTTTTAAGACAAAAAATCTGAAGAGAGAAGATTATTGTAAATAATCGTTTCCTTTCTTTAATTAGTTTTATTTATTTCAGTTGTTAATAAACAGGATAAGAGTTAATTTATGATGAATAAGTTCTTCTTTAAAATTATTCTTCTATTACTTGTTTTTTTTATTAAATGAAGGGCAGTAAAATTTTCAGTCATATTAGTTTTATTTTGAAGAATAGGAAGTAGATCTGCTGCAATTAGCTTTTCAAACTCTTTGTTTATGCATGGATTTTCCAGCATGCTTTTAATTATTGAAGCCATATAAATAAAACCAGAAGCAGGAATGTGGTTCACTTACTTTAGGGCTAATTCTTCATCTTTTTCTGGCATGATACCTTGTGCTATTTTATGAGGATCTTGACCGACAAAATAGAGTGAAAATATACCATTATTATAATTAATGCTTGATGTTTTTTGGACAAATTTTTCGTTAATTGCCATAAAGACTTTCTCCATATAATTAATCATTTTAATGAATAAATCGATAATTTTCTTTTTTTAAATGTAAAGGTTGAACGTAATTGCTAAGTGCTATTTGTAAATGAACTTAATGAAATTATTGTTTAAATAATTAGCATGGTAAAGCTATTTCATATTAATTTGTTAGATTTTAAAACTCTATCAAAAAATAATTATTATATGGGATTTATAGTAGTTTATTGATTAAGTTTTTATTTGTTGGTGATGTTGGGTTTATTTTTATAAGCATTCTATTTAAAATAATTCTAAAGGATGTATGTGTAAGGTTTATTGTTCTAGTTATTTATTACTTAAATCAAATGACTTTAATTTACAAGATAAGTTACGTTTACCGAGTAGCACTGATATCTATTTATTAACTGAGTTTATTGGTAAAAACGAGGCTGGTGAAAAATGCCTATTAGATTGAGTGTCATAATATGAATAAGGTGAGATTTACGTTTGTTGTATGTTGCTTTTATGTGAACGAATTAACATAGTGTTGAAAATTTGCTATGCTGATAGCCCTTAGCTGGGCATAATTTCACAACCATAGATGTTTTATGCGAGCAAAAGATCCTCTGACCTGGCATCCAACTAGATAGGGTGCAGACAGCCGGGTTATACAAAATGACAAAGAAGCGAGGAGAAAGTCGTGCTAGAAGAATACCGTAAGCACGTAGCAGAGCGTGCAGCTGAAGGTGTCGTTCCAAAACCTCTCGATGCCACACAAACAGCCGCACTTGTTGAGCTATTAAAGTCCCCCCCAAAAGGCGAAGAAGAATTCCTTCTTGATTTAATTGTTAACCGTGTTCCACCCGGCGTCGATGAAGCCGCTTATGTTAAAGCAGGTTTTTTAACGGCTCTCGCAAAAGATGAAACAACATCACCGCTTATCACGCCAGAAAAAGCCGTAGAATTATTAGGTACTATGCAAGGTGGCTATAATATCCATGCATTAATAGAAGCGCTAGATAACGACAAACTGGCTCCTATTGCGGCAAAAGCACTTTCTCATACCTTATTGATGTTTGATAGCTTTTATGACGTTGAAGAAAAAGCGAAAGCCGGCAACGTTTACGCTAAACAAATTATGCAATCTTGGGCTGATGGAGAATGGTTTACTGAACGTCCAGAACTTGCTGAAAAAATCACGGTAACCGTGTTTAAAGTGACGGGTGAAACCAATACAGATGATTTATCACCAGCACCAGATGCTTGGTCTCGTCCTGATATCCCATTACACGCTTTAGCTATGCTAAAAAATGCCCGCGAAGGCATTGAACCCGACCAACCGGGTAGCGTTGGCCCGATTAAACAAATCGAAGCACTGAATAAAAAAGGTTTCCCACTGGCTTATGTGGGGGATGTTGTCGGAACAGGCTCTTCACGTAAATCTGCAACCAACTCGGTACTTTGGTTTATGGGGGATGATATCCCTTATGTACCAAATAAACGCGGTGGTGGAGTTGTATTGGGTGGCAAAATTGCCCCTATCTTTTTCAACACGATGGAAGATGCCGGTGCATTACCTATTGAGGTTGATGTTTCTAAATTAAATATGGGTGATGTTATTGATATTTACCCATACAAAGGTGAAATCCGTAACCATGAAACCAATGAGTTATTGGAAACCTTTGCACTAAAAACAGAAGTACTGATTGATGAAGTGCGTGCGGGTGGCCGTATTCCTTTGATCATCGGTCGTGGATTGACCTCAAAAGCTCGTAGCGCCTTAGGTTTACCACCTAGCACTTTATTCCGTCATGCCAAAGCAGTGGAACAGAGCGATCGTGGTTTCTCACTGGCACAAAAAATGGTGGGACGCGCTTGTGGTCGTGATGGTATTCGCCCTGGTGAATATTGCGAACCTAAAATGACCTCCGTTGGCTCTCAAGATACTACAGGGCCAATGACACGTGATGAACTGAAAGATTTAGCATGCTTAGGTTTCTCCGCTGATTTGGTTATGCAATCATTCTGTCATACCGCCGCTTATCCAAAACCTGTTGATGTAACCACCCATCACACGTTACCTGATTTTATTATGAATCGTGGAGGGGTTTCACTGCGTCCGGGTGATGGCATTATTCACTCATGGTTAAACCGCATGTTATTGCCAGATACTGTTGGTACTGGTGGTGACTCACATACACGTTTCCCTATTGGTATTTCATTCCCTGCCGGTTCAGGCTTAGTCGCTTTTGCCGCAGCAACAGGGGTAATGCCATTAGACATGCCAGAATCGGTGTTAGTACGCTTTAAAGGTAAAATGCAACCGGGGGTAACGCTACGTGATCTGGTTCATGCCATCCCACTTTATGCCATTAAAGAAGGGTTATTGACAGTTGAGAAAAAAGGTAAAAAGAATATTTTCTCTGGTCGTATCTTAGAAATTGAAGGTTTACCTGAACTTAAAGTTGAGCAAGCTTTTGAGCTAGCTGATGCATCGGCTGAGCGTTCTGCTGCGGGTTGTACAATTAAATTAGATAAAGCACCGATTATCGAATATCTACAATCTAACATTGTCTTATTAAAATGGATGATAGCAGAAGGTTATGGTGATCGTCGTACACTTGAGCGTCGTATTACGGCAATGGAAAATTGGTTAGCTGATCCGCAATTACTTGAAGCAGATGCGGATGCTGAATATGCTGCTGTAATTGAGATCGACTTAAACGAAATCAAAGAGCCTATTCTTTGCGCGCCAAACGATCCTGATGATGCTCGTCTATTATCAGAAGTTGCAAACAGCAAAATTGATGAAGTCTTTATTGGCTCTTGCATGACCAATATTGGGCATTTCCGTGCGGCGGGTAAATTACTCGACCAACATAAAGGTCAATTACCGACACGCTTATGGGTTGCACCACCAACAAAAATGGATGCAGCACAACTGACTGAAGAAGGTTATTACAGCGTCTTTGGTAAGAGTGGCGCTCGTATCGAAGTGCCGGGATGTTCATTATGTATGGGTAACCAAGCGCGAGTGGCGGATGGGGCAACGGTTGTTTCAACATCAACACGTAACTTCCCGAATCGTTTAGGTACGGGGGCGAATGTCTACCTTGCATCCGCAGAGCTTGCGGCAGTGGCTTCACTGTTAGGACGTCTACCAGAGCCACAAGAGTATCTTGATTTCATCAATAAAGTCGATGAAACGGCGGAAGATACTTACCGTTATCTCAATTTTGACCAACTAGAGCAATATACAGATAAAGCAACACAAGTGATTTTCCAAACCACGGTATAACTGAGTTTGATTTTTCACTAAAAATTGATTACAACTGCGTTCCAACATATAACGTTGTTCAGCAGTCTGAAACAGGAGGCAATGCCTCCTGTTTTTTTGTTATTTTTGCCATAATAACAATAGATATTTTATATAGAAAAAGGCGACAGCTAATTTAAGGGGCATACACCATGGACTATGAATTTCAGCGTGATCTTACTGGCGGTATATTGGCCCGTTTTTCAATGGATCATGAAGCGATTGGTTATTGGTTAAATGATGAGATCCAAGGTGATATCAGCTTAATCGATCAAATTTTGACTGAGATGGACGAAGTTAAAGGCAGTGAGAAACAGTGGCAATTGATTGGTAAAGAATACAGCTTATCTATTGATGATGAGGAAATTATGGTAAGGGCGAATACTCTCCATTTTGAAACCGATGATTTAGAAGAAGGGATGAGCTACTACGATAATGAAAGCATCGCATTTTGTGGATTAGATGATTTTGCTACTATGCTACAAAAATATCGGTTATTTATTCTGGAAAATAGAAGAAGTTAACAAATCCCATATATTTATTAAATAAATCTGCCACAATATACTATTGGTTGCTATTCTTTTTATTAGGATTATAAGTTTAAAAGGTGGTCTAATGAATGAATTACCTGCGAGTTTAGATGAAGCAACAGGTTGGTTTGTTGCTAATCAAGAACTCTTTATTCAATATGCTGTGAATATCGTTGCTGCATTCTTGATCCTATTTATTGGTCTTTTTGTCGCTAAAATGGTCAGTAAAGGGGTTGCACGAATTTTAACGTTACGCCATATCGACGCAACTGTTGTGACATTCTTGTCTGTCTTGGTGCGTTATACCGTTATTGCATTCACTTTGATTGCAGTATTAGGTCGATTAGGGGTTCAAACAGCTTCTGTTATCGCAGTACTTGGTGCGGCAGGTTTAGCGGTTGGTTTAGCATTACAAGGCTCACTCTCTAACTTTGCAGCGGGTGTTTTAATTGTTATCTTCCGTCCTATTCGTGCTGGTGAATACGTGATGATTGGTGCTGTCGAAGGTACGGTGCGAGATGTACAAATATTCTCGACCACATTACGTTCAGCGGATGACCGGATCATTGTTATTCCAAATAGCAAAATTATCAGTAGTGAGGTTATTAACCTTAGCCGTGAGCCAAATCGTCGTACACAAATTATTGTCGGCGTTGCTTATGATGCTGATATTGATAAAGTCAAAAAAGTGCTCGGTGATGTTGTTGCGCAAGATAAACGTATTCAACATAACCAAGGCGTGACAATACGTTTACATGAAATGGCGCCTTCTTCATTAAACTTTGTGGTACGTGTTTGGACCACCAATGATGATGCATGGCCAGTTTATTGGGATCTTATGGAAAACTTTAAACGCGCGCTAGATGCAAATAATATTGGTATTCCATTCCCACAAATGGATGTCTATATGCATCAAGCACAAAATACCGTGATGAAAGCAGAATAAGCACTATTGTTATAAAACACATCTCAAGAGCCACCGATTAAGCGTGGCTCTTTTATTTTTACCGCTATTAGTTTTTCTTATTATCAATAAGAATGATTCATTTCCTCTAATAACAAAATCCTTTTATTATTTTTCTTAATTTAATGAATAATTATTAGGATATTTTGCATGTTAACAACATTTTTTCAGGGGTTTTTATTAAGCGCAGCAATGATATTGCCCATTGGTGCGCAAAATGCCTTTGTTTTGCAACAAGGTAGTAAAAAACAATACCATTTAATGAGTGCATTTTTATGCGCTTTAAGTGACGTGATATTAATTAGCGGGGGAGTCTTTGGTGGAAGTGCATTACTGAGCCAATCAGAATATCTTTTATTACTGATAACTTGGGGCGGTGTGGCTTTTTTATTGTGGTATGGCTGGAATGCGTTTAAAACCGCTTTTACAAAAGAGATTGAATTATCACAGCATAAAAATCAAGTGAAAAGTCGTTGGCGGGTGATTGTAACTTTAGTTGCCGTCACTTGGCTAAATCCCCATGTTTATCTTGATACCTTTGTAGTGCTTGGCAGTATCGGAGGGCAATTATCAGCAGAATTACGTCCTTGGTTTACTTTTGGCGCGGTATTCGCATCGATTAGTTGGTTTTTTGCTTTATCACTACTAGCGGCTTGGTTTTCACCTATTTTAAGCCAAATGACCGCTCAACGTATCATCAACTTGTTTGTGGGGTGTGTGATGTGGTTTATTGCTCTGCAATTGGCCGCTCAGGGATGGAAAAACCTCTTTTAATCTGAAAGAACTTTACAACAGATATGCTAATGTTGTTATAACCGTAATTTAGTGACAATACCCATACATGATTTTTGTCAGGAGGTTTTTGTGAAAGTAAAAGCAATGGTATTAGCATCCATGTTAGCCCTTGGAGCACCCTCAATCGCTTTAGCCGGGGCGGTACCTGAAGGACCCCATATAACTACATCAGGTAATGCAACAATTAAAGCGACTCCTGATATGGCGACACTTAATATTCAGGTTAGTGAAAAAGCAAAAGATGCAGCTCAAGCTAAAAAACAAGTGGATGAGCGTGTTGCAAAATATTTTGCCTTTTTAAAAGAAAACGGTGTGACGAAAGAAGATATTGATGCTGCCAACATTCGTACACAGCCTAATTATGAGTATGATAAAAAAGCAGAACGTTCGGTGATTAATGGCTATACAGCAACACGAACCGTAGATGTAAAAATCAAAAAACTTGATCAGCTTAATACCTTACTGGATGGGGCATTAGCAGCAGGGCTAAATGAAATTAATAATGTTGAGTTTGGCGTTAATGATCCAGAACAGTACAAAGCCAAAGCACGAGAAGTGGCAATTAAAAATGCCATACAACAGGCAAGTTCAGTGGCAAAAGGGTTTGGTGCTGATTTAGGGGCTGTTTATAGTGTAAGTTATCGCGCACCAGAAGCAACACCTTATCCGATAGCGCGAATGAAAATGGATGCTATGGCATTAAGTGCCCCGTCACCGGAAGCAGTAAAAGAGACCTATCAACAACAAAGCATTGAGTTTAAAGATTACGTTGACGTGGTATTTGAATTAAAAACAGCTAAATAATCTTTACCATCAAAGGATAAGATGTATTGGCTCAGCAGTGAGCTGATACATCTATATCAGCGTTGTAGTCTGCTAATAACAGGTTTATTGAAAAAAGAAATATTCTAATTCACTGTAATCACTTGTCAGTGTTATATTCTTATCTAAAAATGTCATGTTTTTCTGCAGAAAAACTTTACCATTTGCTAAGTAGATGTAGAATACTTAACGGGAGGCCAAAAATATGAAGATTAAACCTTTAGTTGAGAAGGAAATAAACCGGTTTGAATTTGGTAAAATTTTCACCTATAGAGATTTAACACCATATCTTTCAAATCCTGAAACAACAGTAAAAGCTGTCAGTCGCCTAGTGAAGAATGGTGATATTAAAAGGTTTGCTAAAGGGCAATTTTACCGTCCGAAAAAAGGGATATTTGGTGAAATGCAATTGAGTGATACCGAGAAGCTAAAAACATTTATGTATCAGAATGGAAAGCGAAAAGGTTATATTACGGGAATGGGGCTTTATAATCGACTGGGGCTGACTACCCAGATCCCGAAAACAATTACCATTGCTAGTGACAAATCACCACAGCGTAAGGATTTAGGTACCGTCGAGGTAAAATTAGTGAAAGCTAAAGTGCCTGTTTCAGAATCTAACAGGGAGTATCTTGAGATCCTTGATGTTCTTTCCAATATTAAGAAAATACCAGATAGTAACCCATCTGAAGTCATGAAAGTCATAGCAAAAAAACTAAAAAATATCAAAAAAGATGGCCTTTATGAGCTTATTAATTTGGCTAGTTTTTATTCGCCTGTAACGAGGGCTTTGTTAGGATTATTGATAGAGAATATTAATATAAATCTCGCTTTGGAACTTAAAAAACAGCTAAACCCTACTACTCATTATCGGATAGGGTTGGATAGTTATTGGGATAATGCAGAAGAATGGAATATTGAATGAATCTTCACAACAATCCAGATGTATTTCTGGAATTGATTAACCGGACAGCAGAGTATTTTAAGATCCCTGAAGTTTATGTTGAGAAGGATTATTGGGTTACACACGTCCTTCTCCAATTAAGTCTGTCTGAATTCAGGAACGATTTTATTTTCAAAGGTGGCACGGCGCTATCCAAGGTCTTTGGTCTAATCAAAAGATTTTCAGAAGATGTTGATCTTGCTATGTTTAATAACCGAGGACTGAGCAGTAATCAGATTAAAAAGTGCATGAAAGCAGCAGAAGAAACAATTGCTGCTGGATTGACATATATTCAAAAACCTGACGAGTCTAAAGGAAGCCAATTCCGAAAAGTCTATTATAAATTCCCGCGAATTGTTAGCGGAGAATTTGGTCACGCTTCTGATGTTATTTTGCTGGAAACAAATAGTTTTACTTCACCAGAACCTTTTTCATTTATGCCTACTGAATCATTGATTGCTGAATTCATAAAGAAAGCACAGATTGAGGGTGGAAATGAAATCATAACACGCTATGGACTAGAAAAATTTGAAGTCAACGTTCTTGACATCAAACGAACAGTAGCAGAAAAAATATTAGGATTAGTTAGAGCGTCGAGCGAAGCAGATCCAAAACAGGCTCTAGCTGATAAAATCCGTCATATTTATGATCTTTGCATGATCAAGCGTAATAAGCATTATAGCCAATTTTTTGATTCTGATAGTCTTTGGAAGATGATGGACATTGTTATTCAGGCTGACAGAGATCAGTTCAGAGAAGCAGGACAATGGCTTGACCTCTACATAAGAGTGTGCTTTTCTCCAAGTCTAGTGAAATATGGGAAAGTATCAGGGGGATTTTTCACGGCGAATTTTCTGAATTGGTTTATGACAGTGATCTTCCCTCTGATGATGAAGTTTTCAGCTTACTTTCCTCAGTGGCCAGTCTTTTGCAAAAATGGTCTGATTAATAAGCTGTGGTGATATATTTTTTGTATGAGTTATATCGTTAAGATGCAGTTTAGAGCCAACTGTCAGTCACTGTCTGAGTGAATATAGATAACAGACTAAAGTAAGGAAAATCAATTCGCCATTTTCCTTACTTATCGTTAAATCCCTTTCTAAGAATAGCGATAATATTGATCAAGAAACAACATCATCAACGTTACTTTTTACTCTTCATCTTGCTTAAGCACTTTACGACCATAATCAAGTAACGCATCCGTTACCTTTCTCATCGTTCTGCTTTCTGGGGCAAAACGGTGCCAATACAACATGCGGCGTTGGCATAATCCTGGCGTTAAATCAATCAATTCACCACTTTTTAGCTCATCGGCAATTTGTAGATGAGGGATCATACAACATGTTGAGCCTTGTTTAGCTAACTGAACAAAGGCTTCGGAAGAATTAACAATATGGCAAGGCACACTACCGGGAGATAAGCCGAAATTTTGCTGTAAGAAGGCCTGATGCATATCATCAAGATGGTCAAATGCGACAGCGGGGGCTTTTAACAGAGATGATTTAGTGACCCCATTTGCAAAATAGCGTTGGGCAAAATCAGGGGATGCCACAAAAAGATAGTCTAATGCGCCTAATTGGTCGACTAGACAGCTAGGCAATGCTTGGGGCTGAATACTGATAGCACCAACCACTTCACCACGTCTTAATCGCTCTTGGGTACGAGTTTCATCTTCTACTTGAATATTAAGCCGGATAGGAAGTTGTGTTAATACCGGGTGCAAAGCAGGCAATAACCAAGTAGCTAAACTATCCGCGTTGACAGCTAAAGAGAGTAAAAGAGGCGTCGAGCCACTATTTTCATCACCTAACCACTGCTCTTCTAACATTTCGACCTGATGCAGTAATGCGAGTAGCTTTTGCCCTTGCTCTGTGGGTTGGGGCGGAACCGTACGTACTAATAAAGGTTGTCCAAATAGATTCTCAAGTTGTTTTATTCTTTGTGAAACGGCAGATTGCGTAATACATAGTTTTTGTGCGGCTCGTTCAAAACCACGCTCTCGAATAACGGCATCAAGGGCTTGCAGGGCCCGATAATCAGGACGTTTCATTGACAGATTCTCTTTGATTTTATGTTCTACTGTGTACTATGCCATATTTTTAGTTTTTATGAGTTAAAATGTTGTGTCTCAAATTTTGATACACCTTGTGCGGATTTTATGGGCACTATGCTATTCTTATTCGATAAATGTGAAAAATAAGGTTTTGTAAATGACTCAAGATGAATTAAAAAAAGCAGTAGGTTGGGCCGCCCTTGAATATGTAAAACCGGGTACTATCGTGGGCGTTGGAACAGGCTCTACGGCTTCTCATTTTATTGATGCTCTTGCAACAATGAAAGGTCAAATTGAAGGGGCAGTTTCTAGCTCAGAGGCTTCAACGGCAAAACTAAAAAGCTACGGCATTCCCGTTTTTGACTGTAATGAAGTTGATTCGCTCGATATCTACGTAGACGGTGCTGATGAAATTAACCATCAAATGCAGATGATCAAAGGTGGTGGTGCGGCATTAACCCGTGAAAAAATTATTGCAGCGGTGGCAAAAACCTTTGTGTGTATTGTCGATGAATCAAAACAAGTGGATGTTTTGGGTAAATTCCCTCTGCCTGTTGAAGTTATCCCAATGGCTCGCTCTTATGTGGCTCGCGAGCTGGTTAAATTAGGTGGGTTACCTGAATATCGTGAAAACGTCGTGACGGATAATGGTAACGTGATCTTAGACGTTTATAATCTCACTATTTTGAACCCTATCGAGCTAGAAAATAAAATTAATAGTATTGCAGGGGTGGTTACTGTCGGGCTTTTCGCTAATCGCGGAGCAGACATTGTATTAATGGGGACTTCTGAAGGTGTGAAAACCATTAAATAGTACAATTAAACTGCATCTCTAGTCAGTGATAACAACATCCTCTTAAAGAGAGTGGGAGAACTATATTGTTTTCCCACTCTCTTTTATCTTTATCTTTCCCCTTAGATAATCAGAATGATGACTTTTTGCAAATTATTTTGAAAACCATAAATTCAGTGATATATATCACACGATAGAGATATCTCTCTTTAAAATGCTGCCGTTTTTATTGTCAAAATCATTTTGCTCGGTAGAAAATCACTTTATCTATCGCTTATTCTGTCAACAGTGCAATCGGTTGTATTGCCTCAAAATCTATTTTTGTTATGTTGGTGAAACAGGATTTCGTTTTTATTCATGTAACACAAATAGGGCAGGGTAAATGGTCAAGGTATCTTTGGAAAAAGAAAAGATAAAGTTCCTACTATTGGAAGGTGTACACCAAAGTGCGGTAGAGAATTTAAGAGCAGCAGGTTATACCAACATCGAATATCATAAAGGTGCATTATCGGGAGAAGAATTAAAACAAGCTATCCGTGATGCACGCTTTGTGGGGATCCGTTCCCGCACTCACTTAACAGAAGAAATTTTTGCAGCCGCTGAAAAATTAGTTGCTGTAGGCTGCTTCTGCATTGGTACTAACCAAGTTGACTTAGATGCGGCTGCCCGTCGTGGGATCCCTGTTTTTAATGCACCTTTTTCAAACACTCGTTCCGTGGCTGAAATGGTGTTAGGGGAATTACTGTTATTACTGCGTCGTATTCCAGAAGCAAATGCTAAAGCGCATCGTGGTATTTGGGATAAACAAGCTAAAGGCTGTTTTGAAGCGCGAGGTAAAAAACTGGGGATTATTGGCTATGGTCATATAGGCACCCAGTTAGGGATATTGGCGGAAAGTGTTGGTTTAGATGTCTATTTTTATGATATTGAAAACAAACTTCCTTTAGGAAATGCAACCCAAGTTCGCCACTTATCCGAACTGCTGAATATGTGTGACATTGTTAGCTTACATGTGCCAGAAACGCCATCAACAAAAAATATGATTGGTCACGAAGAGCTATTACGAATGAAGCCAGGCGCTATTCTTATTAATGCCTCTCGTGGAACTGTGGTTGATATTCCGGCATTAGCACAAGCGCTAGAGAGTAAGCATTTATCAGGTGCAGCGGTGGACGTTTTCCCAACGGAGCCGGGGGCAAATAACGATCCAAACGATCCTTTTGTATCAGAGTTAATTAAATTTGATAATGTGATCTTAACGCCACATATTGGTGGTTCAACCCAAGAAGCCCAAGAAAATATTGGTTATGAAGTTGCTGGTAAGTTAGCTAAATATTCTGATAATGGTTCTACATTATCTGCGGTTAATTTCCCTGAAGTATCATTGCCTAGTCATGGTGATGATGTAAACCGTTTACTGCATATTCATGAAAACCGTCCGGGTATTATGAATAGTATCAATAACGTATTTACAGAAGAAAATATTAACGTTGCTGCACAATATCTACGTACAGCTGGTAATGTGGGTTATGTAGTGATTGACGTTACTACACAAACGAAAGCACAAGCTGAGTTAGTATTGCAGAAACTAAAAGGACTACCGGGTACCATTCGTGCTCGTATGTTGTACTAATATCGCATATTTTTATATTAAGTATAAAGGCTCAATAATTAGAGCCTTTATTTTTATGGTTCATTAGTTATCACGGTTTATTGCTGTGTCTGTTGTTGCCACAATTGCTGATAAAGTGTTTTCTTATTTAATAAATCGCTATGTGTACCTTCTTCTAATATACGACCTTTATCAATAACATAAATATAATCTGAAATAGAAATAGCATTAAGTCGGTGAGCAATACAAATTACCGTTCTATTTTTACAAATAGCCGGAAGATTGGCTAAAATTTCCGCTTCTGAGGCATAATCTAACGCCGATGTTGCCTCATCTAAAATAAGAATTCGTGGATCAGGTAAAAGTGCTCTTGCTAGCGCAATACGCTGACGCTGCCCTCCTGACAAATTACTACCTCTTTCACCCACTTGTGTATTAAATCCCTCAGGTAGTTGAGTAATAAAATGAAAAGCGCCGGCTAATTTACTCGCTTCAATAATATCTTCTTCACTACAATCGGGTTTTGATAACCGAATATTTTCCATAATAGTGCCACTAAATAAAAAATTATCTTGTAAAACAACACTAATTGATTGACGTAAAGTAAGGGGGTTGGCAATGGCGAGATCCATACCATCAATATAAATCTGGCCTTGTTGAGGAGTATAAAAACGTTGAATTAAACGAGTGATAGTACTTTTTCCTGAACCAGAGGGGCCTGTAATACCAATAAATTTGCCCGCGGGGATCGAAAAAGAGAGTTGCTCAATCACATCTGGAGTATTGGTTGTATAACGAAAGCGTACATGAGAAAATACTATACTTCCTGCAATATTAGGTACAGCAGCAAGTCCTTGATGCTGATGCTCTGTGGGCGTATTAACAATCTCGCCAATACGACGTATAGAGATGCCTGTTTGTTGAACATCTTGCCAAAGTTGGGCTAAACGTAAAATAGGTTGTGTAATATGGGCGGCAAACATATTAAAAGCCACTAATTCTCCCACACTTAATTGCGCTTTCATAATCAGATTAACACCATGCCACAAGATAATTGCCATAGTAATTTTATGAATAGTCCCAATTAATTGCTGAGCAAGTAACGCTTTTTTGGCCGCTGAAAAACGCTTAAGGATATAATTAGTGAGTTTATATTGCCACTTTTCAATAAATTGATGTTCTGTTGCTGTTATTTTTATGGTTTCTATACCATTAATAGCCTCTGTTAATAAGCTCGTATTATCAGCATTTGCTTGATACTCTTGTTCAACCCAATAACGGATCATGGGGCCAAGTATCAGCCAAAATAAAAAGTAAACGACTAATGCTGCTATGGTTATCCAAGTTAATAATACGGAATAAGCAAACATTACTGAAAGAAATACGATAATAAAAATAAAATCCAATACCATCATCAACGCAGAGCCAGTAATAAACTGGCGAATATGAGCAAGCTCTTGAATACGAGCAATAATTTGCCCAGATTGACGTTGATTAAAAAACTGACTGGGTAGCCGAATGAGGTGTTGATAAATTCTCCCTGAGAATTCGGCACCTAGGGCACAAGAAACAAAAGCATAAAGTTTATCTCGTAATAAAAGATAGATAGGCTCTATAATAGCAAGCAGCACGAGGAGTACCCCTAAAACTTGCAAATTAGAGAGGCTTCTTCCTGTTAATACCTTATCAATAATTTTTTCAAAAATAATTGGATTAACTAAAGCAAATAATTGAATAAAACAAGATAAAATAAAAATTAAATATAATGATTTTTTTTGTTTTAATAGCGATGGAATGCACCACATTAAGCTAAACTTGCTCTGTTTAGGGGGAAATATCTTATTAATAATTAGCAGTGTGGTATAAGTGATTTTTTTATCAATATGATAATGACTCTCTGTGTTAGTGCTTGGGTCAATAATAATTAATTTATCACTTGTTCTATTTTTTAGAATATACCAATAACCATTAATTTCGATAAGTGTATCAATAATTATTTTATCTTTATATTCACTTTCACTATTAAAAAATGAAAATTCGCATTTTAAATTGAGTTGTTGAGCGGCTTCTATGATATTTAATTCAGAGAGATTGTCGTCATTACCTAAAAAATGAATAAGCTGCTCTTTTTTTAATGTTCCTTTATTCTTTTTTGAAAAATAAATAAGCCCATCAATAATTGAAGGATGAAGAGATGGCGTATTTTTAGTTATATAATTCATAGATATCTCGCTATTATTTTTCTCTTAATGCTTCATGTTGATAAACTTCTATTGGACTGAGTAAATAATCAATCACTCGACGTTTTTCAATTTTTATATCGGCAACTAAAGACATACCTGTGGCCAGTTTATATTGTGCCTCATCTTCACCCATCATTTGCTTATCAAGTTCAATCAGGACGGGATAAACTAAGCCTAATTGTTCATGTTGTATGGAATCTTTTGCTATATTGACAATGGTGCCTTCAATGGTGCCATAACGGGTATAAGGAAAAGCATCAATTTTAATCATCGCTTTTTGACCTGGGTAGATAAAACCAATATCTTTATTGAGAATATTCACCTCAGCAACATTATGCTGAGTATTGGGTACTATCACCATCACCGCTTGTGAAGGTTGCAATACGGCTCCTAGGGTATGAACAGCGAGTTGTTGTACTGTACCTGTAACAGGAGAACGAACAACTTTTAATTGTTGACGTTTCTGAGCATGAAAAAGATTTTGTTGATAAATAAAAACTTCGCTTTCATATTGTTTAAATTTGTCATGCCACTCTAGGTGTTTTTGTTTTTCTAATCTATCGCGATTTTTTATATATTGTTGCTCTTGACTGGATAAAATAACCAGTTCTGATGATTTTCTTTTAATGATTTGATTGATTTCTAATAACTCCTTTTTATTTTCTAAAAACTCCATGGTACTAATGATTTTTTTATCATAGAGTTTTTTCTTTATATTAAAACGTTTTTCAATATTGTTTTTTAATTCATTTAATGAATTGATTTCTTGGTGAGTAAGAAGCTTGTTTTTATTGTTGGTTTCTATTTCAGAATTAATATGATTAATACTAGCATCAAATTCATCCTTTTCTTTTTTATAACTTAATAGAACCGCTTCTTTTTTTTCTTTATTTAGTAAATTAAAATCATCAATTGTATCAGGTCGGGTGTTTTGACCTAATGCTTGATAACGAATTTTTAGTAATAATAGATTTTCTATCTTATTTTTTAGATTATTAATCTCCTCATCAACACCTAAAATATCAAGTGTTAATAACGCTTCTCCTTTGGTAACTTGTTGGCCATTTTTTACATGAATGGCGCTTAAGCGACTATGTTCATAAATTTGAATTTGTTGCGAATAACCTGAAACCACTAATTTTCCTATAGCTGAAGAAAGCACATCTAATTTACCTATATATGCCCAGAGTAAAAATATAATCACACTTAATGAAATTATTATTGCAATAATACGACTATAAGGTGTCGGCGGTTTCTCAAGTACGGCGATATGATTAGGGTAAAAATCATAGTTTTTAGGCTCTTTTTTAGTTTTAAAGTAGTGAGCAATCATTTGTTTTATTTTTGATTTCATCATTGTTATCCTTGTTGATGTTGCCAAAGTTTCTTATAAGCGCCATCTTTTCTAATCAATTCATTATGTTTGCCTTCTTCAATTATCTGGCCTTTTTCTAATACAATAATGCGGTCACAGTTTTTTATTGTGGAAAGGCGATGAGCAATCATAATGACGGTCTTATCTTGGGTAATAAGGGGAAGATTTTTTTCGATGATGGCTTGAGACTCACCATCCAATGCGCTGGTAGCTTCATCAAAAATTAAAATTTTAGGGGATGAGAGTAAGGCTCTAGCAATTGCAATACGTTGGCATTGTCCCCCAGATAAAGATCTGCCATTTTCAGCAATGAGTGTGTCGTACCCTAAAGGAAGTTTTAAAATAAACTCATGAGCACCTGCTAATTTAGCTACATGAATAACCTCATCTAATGAGGCTGATGGTTGCGTTAAACGGATATTGTCGAGCACGGTTAAATGAAATAAAAAATTCTCTTGTAAGACAAACCCTATTTGTTGACGTAATACTGCGGGGGGAATTTCACAAACCGGAATGCCATCAAGCTTAACCTGACCTAATTGTGGGATATAAAGCCCTGCGATGATGCGTGCTAATGTACTTTTCCCTGATCCAGACGTCCCGACGATACCAATAGTTTCATATTTATTTATTCTAAATGAAATTTGCTTTACAACAGGGGGGGCATCATGTTGATAACTAAAACTGACATTCTCAAAACTCACTTCACCTTGTAATGCCATTTTCTTATTGGCTTTTTCTTGCTCTATTGGGAGATTAAGAATGTCTTGTAAATTATAAATAGCCGTTTTAGCTCGGATATACTTTCCCCAAACTTCTATTGCAGAACTTAAAGGTTGTAGACAGTGGTTTAATAGCATATTAAAAGCAATGAGTTGACCTATTGTCATTGCAAGTGAAATGACTTCAAAAGCACCTAGACATAAAAGTATCGCTGTCGTTATTTTTTGTAAAAATGAAACGATGTATTGCGATAAGTTATCAATATTTTGTAATTTTAAATTTTCATTAGTCAGTTGATGGATTTGCGTATGCCACTGCTGTGTAAAACGTGGTTCTAATGAAAGGCTTTTTATTGTTTCTATACCTCCTAGGGTTTCTGTTAAAAAAGCACTATTTGTTGCTGAATATTGATAAAGCTGTTGTACGGTTTTTTCTATTTTAGGGGCAATTAATTTAGCTAAGATAAAATAGAGTGGGATGGTGGCAAGAAAGATTAATGTTAACTTTAATGACAAATAAGCCATAACAAATAGGAAAATAAAGATAAATGAGAAATCAACCAATAACATTAATAAGGTTTTTGTTATAAACTCTCGAATGATATCAAGCTCTTTTACTCGTGTAACAATAATACCTGTTTGGCGAGATTTAAAATAACTGATAGGAAGTTTGAATAAATGGTTAGTTAATTTCAAACTTAGCAACATATCAATTTTATTTGCCGTATGATGATAAATATACTCTCTTATCCCCTTTAATACAGATTCTGAAACGGCGACAAAAATAAGACCTATTATTAATACATCAAGCGTGGATAGGGCTTGATGGATAATTACCTTATCCATAATTATTTGCGTAATAATCGGGGAGGCAAGTGCTAGCAGTTGAAGAATTAACGAGTAAAATAATACACTTTGAAATAATATACGATATTTCATAAAGGTTGGGACAAACCAAGTGATATCAAAAAAATGCTTTTCTGCAAAGTCCAGATAGTAATAGTGATTTACACTGTTATTTATTAATCTCTCTTTATTCCATGTCTCCATATTGTCAGTTTGTAGATTATAAATTAGAAATTCATTATTGTTATATTTTAAAAGAATAAATATATTTTTAGAACGATCTAAAAAAATCATAGGGTAGTGTAATTGTTTTTTAAAAATATAATGAATGTTTTTTTTCTTTAGTTTAAAAGCATGTTTTTTTTCTAATGATGCGATAGTATCATCGTATTTATTAATGTTTGGTTTTGTATTATCTAATTTTTTTCCCGAAAGATTAAGAATGATATTAATGCTTTTTATAAATTTCGTACTTTCTCTATTTTTCATATTAAATACAATGTGGTTAAAAATAGAGATTTAACCTTATAAAATAAGATAATAATATAAAAAAACAAAGATAGCGTTAAAAGCTCGTCTTAATTTCTCTGTATCAGTTGTTCATTAAAACGCCATACTTTATCAGGTGTAATAATTTCAGGTAACGGTATATCCCAATCTGCGCTCGGTAACGAATGAACTTGTTGGCATGTATGAGCAAGTCCCATAGGATAAAATGACTGCCGCTGCCAATTTTCTAATGTTCTATCATAAAAACCTCCGCCCATACCGAGTCGTTGACCACTTTCATCGAAGGCAACCAGTGGCGTAAAGATAATATCGATATCAGATATTGGAATAATGTTATTCACATTGAGTGGCGGTTCAAAAATATTAAAACGATTTTTCACTAACTGCGTGGTGGGAGCGTAACGTAAAAAAAGTAAATGATGGCGATGAAAAGGGTGTAATACAGGCAGACAAACCTGTTTATTTAAATCCCATAAATGAGTGATTAGAGGTGCGGTATCAATCTCGCCGTCAAAAGAGAGAAATAAGGCAATTGTTTTAGCTTGCTTGACTTTGGGATGATGGAGTACCCGTGCAGAGAGTTTATGTGCAGCATCTTGCTGCTGTGCCACAGTAAGTTGACGGCGTTTTTGGCGGATAGCTTTACGTATCTGATCTCTTTGCTGGAAAACAGGGGGTTGTGTCATGATTAATCCATCAGCAAGGAATTGAAGGAATTGGTATGAATAAAAATATATCACTTCTATGAATTTATTACACTTTAGAGGTAAAAAAGAGAAAAGCCAAGAAAGGTAGGGGAAAAAGAAACAAAAAAGCTCTAAACATTAAATACTTAATCAGTACTCAGTGTTTAGAACTTGAATTGGGGTCTCCAAGATGCCGTTGTAGGCTGTAACCCTTGAACCCGTGGTCCAAGGTGAACATAGTGCTATCACCATTAGGCTGCCTGAACGAATCAGGTATGCTCACAAGTAATAGATCACCACATTCTATTTTTTTTGAAATATCGGCTCAGGGGACTTACCCACTGACGAACATCTCAGAGAAATTAGGTGGGTGCTGTTAAGCACCTTATCTATGAACTATTGTATTATTTTAATTGTAGAAAGCAACCTATTATCTGTTAATTTCGTGGTGTGCGCATGCTTTCTGAACAAATCTACTTTGATGTTGAAAAAGTGCGATCATGGTGCTTGCCTTGATCGTGTAAAGCTTGTTCAATAGATTGTTGTAGCATTTTTATTTTCTCTTCCATATTGTAGGCATAGTCTCTCGTTTTTAACTTTTCTTCTGCCAACTCATGACTCATATTTAATGCCACGATAAAAATTAAGTGCTCAGTATTGGAAACACCACTGCGTTCTTTGAGATCTTGTAATCGTTGTTCAAGTTCAGCAGCAGAAGCCAGTAAAGCATCTTTTTGTTCTGGTGGGCAATTGACACGTAATGAGCGCCCAAAAATTTGAAGATCAACGGGTTGTGCGGACATGATTCCTTCCTGACATAAAATCTGTGCTACGTGTTTAGTAGTGTATACGGTTATAAGGCAGTATTAAACGCTATTACTGCAAAAATTCCAATGTTTAACATAGCTTAACTGGTACAGTGCGTTCTATTGATGGTAGCATATCTTGAACTATTCCCCTAAATGCGACGTTTATTCTTATGTCAATACAAAACACATTACCAGATTACTCAGCAATTGATTCATTATTACAACAACATGCCGTGCCTTTAACTGCCGCAGAGATGCATGGCCTAATTACTGGGTTTATTTGTGGAGCAGTACATGACAATAGTTGGAAAACTTTGTTACATGAACTGACTAATGAGGGCTTAGCGTTCCCTAAATCGTTATCAGAACCCCTTGAATCACTTTATCACGTCACTCATGAGCAACTTGATGACAGCGTATTTAATTTTTCTATGCTGTTACCTGACGATGCAGAATCTGTTTTTCCTCGAGCTGATGCCCTTGCAGGGTGGGTTAATCATTTTCTATTAGGATTAGGTGTTGCACAACCTAAGTTATCTGAGCATAAAGAGTTGACGGAAGTTATCACTGATTTGCGTAATATTGGTGCATTAGGCTATGAAGAAGATGAAAATCAACAAGAGCTTGAAGATGCACTCGAAGAAGTTACAGAATATGTCAAAGTCTCTGTTCAGCTGTGCTATATCACTTTTGTCGCCTCAAAAGAGACAACAACAGAAAATGATAAACAAGATGAACAACGGACATTACATTAATAATTGCCTTATTAATTAGATAACCAAAAGATCAATAAAGGATAGGAGTGGGTATGAATAAGCAAGAATTTTTATCCCGTCGTCAGGCATTATTAGCTCAGATGAAACCAGCAAGTGCAGCTATCTTTTTTGCTGCGCCAGAAGCACAACGCAATGCTGATAGTGAATATCCCTATCGCCAACATAGTGACTTCTTGTATCTCACCGGATTTAGTGAGCCAGAAGCTATCCTTGTGTTGATTAAAAGTGATGAAACACATAATCATAGCGTACTGTTTAATCGGGTTAGAGATTTAACCGCGGAAATCTGGTTTGGTCGTCGTCTTGGGCAAGAAGCTGCCCCTGAAAAATTAGGTGTTGATAAAGCGCTACCTTACGAAGATGTAGGTGAGCAACTTTATCAATTACTCAATGGATTGGATATTGTTTATCATGCCCAAGGTGAATATGCGTTTGCCGATGAAATCGTCTTTAATGCTCTGGATACCTTAAGAAAAGGCTCTCGCCGTAATTTAAAAGCGCCACAAACGCTTATTGATTGGCGCCCAATAGTGCATGAACTGCGGTTATTTAAATCTGATGCTGAAATTGAATTACTGCGCAAAGCCGGAAAAATTTCTGCGTTAGCCCATACTCGCGCAATGCAAAAATGTCAGCCAGGTATGTATGAGTATCAATTACAAGGGGAAATTGAACATGAGTTTATCTCTCATGGTGCGCGTTTCCCTTCCTATAACAGTATTGTCGGTAGTGGTGAGAACGGTTGTATCTTACATTATACTGAAAATGAAACTAAAATGCGTGATGGGGATTTAGTCCTCATTGATGCAGGCTGTGAATATGAAGGTTATGCGGGTGATATTACGCGAACTTTCCCTGTTAATGGTAAATTTAGCCGTCAACAACGTGAAATTTACGAGATTGTTTTAAAATCACTCAATGTATCCCTCGAATTGTATAAACCGGGTACAAGCATCAAAGAAGTCACTCAACATGTCGTGTATATCATGGTGGAAGGCTTAGTTAAGCTCGGCATTATGCACGGTGATATCGAACACCTCATTGAGACAAAAGCCTATCAGCGCTTCTTTATGCATAGCTTAAGTCACTGGTTAGGTCTTGATGTTCATGATGTTGGACACTATGGCACCGATCGTGATCGTATCTTAGAGCCGGGTATGGTGTTGACTATTGAACCAGGACTTTACATTGCGCCAGATGCAGATGTACCACAAGAGTATCGTGGTATTGGTATTCGCATTGAAGATGACATTGTTATTACTGAAACAGGTAATGAAAATTTAACGGCTATGGTTGTTAAAGATCCTGATGAAATTGAAGCTCTGATGGCAGGAAAAATTTAAGGCTAAAATCAGCATGAATGTGATTATTGTGGGTGGTGGAATGGCGGGTGCAACGTTAGCACTAGCACTTTCTGCATTAAATAAGGGTAATATTTCCATTTCGCTTATTGAAGCGCGAGAGCCAGATAATGGGCATCCCGGATTCGATGCCAGAGCGATCGCTTTAGCGCATGGCACAGCAAAGCGATTAGCACAAATCGGATTATGGTCGGTCTTAAAACCCTTTGTGACACCTATTAATCACGTTCATGTTTCTGATAGAGGCCATTGCGGTTTTGTGAACATAAATGCACAGGACTACGATATTGACGCACTCGGTTATGTTATTGAATTACATGATGCGGGGCGTCAACTGTTTGCACAGTTGAAAAAACAACCCAATATTACGCTATATTGTCCCGCTAAAGTGGAGCATGTTCAGCGCCATCTCGATAACGTTGAAGTGACACTTGATGATGGTACGCAACTTAGCGGTGATTTACTGGTTGCCGCAGATGGTACACATTCACCCATTGGTCATCAATGTCATATTCAATGGCAGAAAACGCCTTATCATCAAGTTGCGGTGATCGCCAATGTAAAAACAGAGATTGATCCCAAAGGTTGTGCATTTGAGCGATTTACACAATTTGGTCCATTAGCAATGTTACCCATGAGCGAAGGGCGTAGTTCATTGGTGTGGTGCCATCCTATTGAAAAATTAGAGCAAGTTTCACAATGGGATGATCAAACAACCATTGCACAGTTACAACGGGATTTTGGCTGGCGTTTGGGTAAGATTGAACAAGTAGGGCAGCGTCATTGCTATCCATTAGTTTTGCAAAAAGCACAGCAAATGATCAGCCATCGTTTAGCATTGATAGGTAATGCATCTCAAACCTTGCACCCTATTGCAGGGCAAGGTTTTAATCTTGGTTTACGCGATGTAATGACATTAGCCAATACATTAACCTCGGCCATACAATCAGGTCTTGATATCGGCAGTTATCGCGTATTATCACAATATCAACAGCTTCGCGAACAGGATAGAGAAAGTACTATTACGATCACTGATGGCTTAGTGAAAGTGTTTGCGAATCGTTGTATGCCGTTAATTATCTCCCGTAATCTAGGCTTAATGACGATGGAATTAGTGCCTGCACTTCGTAACAAATTAGCACACCAAACATTAGGTTGGACAAACTGAGCATAATTGCTTTTTAGGATACTTTTATTATGAAATCATTTGATGTTGTTATTGCTGGTGGTGGAATGGTCGGGCTTGCATTAGCCTGCGGATTACATGGCTGTGGATTACGTATAGCGATAATAGAAAATCACCCAGTAACCACGCATTTCCATCCGCAAGATGATTTTGCATTACGGGTATCTGCGATTAATACTGCCAGTGAGTTATTACTCAAGAAATTGGGGGTATGGGAAAACTTAACGGCATTACGTACAGCTCCTTATCAAGGTATGGAAGTATGGGATCAAGATAGTTTTGGACGTATTGCGTTTTCAGCGCAACAAGAAGGGTTATCTCATCTTGGCACTATTATTGAGAATCATCTTATTCGTGAAGTGCTGTGGCAAAAGGTCACCAGTCATAGTGATATTACCTGTTATTCCCCTGCTCAAATTGAACGCATTGTGTGGGGAGAAAATGAAGCCTTTATCAGTTTAAATGACGGAGAAATGTTAACCGCTAGGCTGGTTGTTGGCGCCGATGGTGCTAATTCTTGGTTGCGTAAAAATGCTGATATTCCACTGACTTTTTGGGATTATGAACATCACGCTTTAGTCGCAACCATACGCACAGAACAACCCCACGATAATGTGGCGCGCCAAGTATTTCATGGTGAGGGGATTTTAGCCTTTTTACCTCTTGCAGATCCTCATACTTGTTCTATTGTGTGGTCGCTACCTAGCTCATTGGCTGAAGATTATAAGAGTGCAGATAAAACGCGATTTGAACGTACGCTAGGTGTTACTTTTGATATGTGCTTAGGCCAGTGTGAATTAGTCAGTGAACGTATGACAATTCCATTAACGGGTCGCTATGCACGTCAATTTGCCGCTCCACGGTTAGCGTTATTAGGTGATGCCGCGCATACCATCCACCCTTTAGCTGGACAAGGGGTTAACCTTGGCTTTATGGATGTTGCTGAATTAATTGGTGAAATCCGTCGTTTAAAAGCAGAAGGTAAAGATTTTGGTGAGTATCTCTATTTAAGACGTTTTGAGCGCCGCCGTAAACATGCCGCTGCGGTCATGTTAGCGACTATGCAAGGGTTCCGCGAATTATTTGAAGGTAATAACCCTATTAAAAAGTGGGTGCGTGATATCGGTCTTTCGTTAGCAGATAGTTTACCAGGAGTAAAACCAAAGTTACTTGAACAGGCGATGGGACTTTCTGATTTACCAGAATGGCTAAAGCATAAAAATCCTGTTTCAGCTGAAAAAATCTAATTCAACAGCTATTTCACATTACTTTTCTTTATAACAGACTGGAAAAATAACACTAAAAATAGCTATTTTTTCAGTCTATTCTTTGTATTGTTCCACTTTTTTAGTCATTATTCACTAAAAATGAGGGCTGATACGCATAATTACAATCATTCATTCTGCATACTTATTTCTCTACATTATGATTGGTAGAGGTAATACCCTATTTTAACTTATGGTTTATTTTTTCTCTTAGTGATAAGTTCAAAGTAAAGGTATCGTTTGCGTTGTACGTTAATTGCTCATATTTGTTAAAATAATGTTTAAAAATAAACTTAAGCTTGTAATTAACACGCTGATTTTTAATCAAGTTTAATTTTATATTTAACAAATTGCGTTCTCTGGATCATCTAAACTAAAAATAGAAAGAGGGAAGAATGGCAAAACAGACTCCGTTATATGATGAGCACGTCGCCTGTGGTGCTCGTATGGTTGATTTTCATGGTTGGATGATGCCACTGCATTATGGCTCTCAAATTGATGAACACCATAATGTGCGTCAAGATGCAGGTATGTTTGATGTATCTCACATGACGATTGTTGATTTACATGGCCCGCAAGTTAAAGACTTTCTACGTTATCTATTAGCGAATGATGTCGCTAAACTCACCGAAAAAGGCAAAGCACTTTATACTGGTATGCTAAATGCGTCTGGTGGTGTGATTGACGATCTGATTGTTTACTACTTTGATGAGACTTTCTATCGTCTGGTGGTTAACTCCGCAACCCGCGAAAAAGATTTAGCGTGGATCACTGAGCATGCCAAAGATTATGTCGTCGATATTCAAGTACGTGATGATTTAGCATTAATTGCAGTACAAGGCCCTCACGCACAAGAAAAAGTACAGCGTTTATTAAGTGAATCGCATCGCCAAATAGTGGCAGCGATGAAGCCTTTCTATGGCGTACAACTTGATGATCTCTTCGTCGCGACGACAGGTTATACCGGTGAAGCAGGTTATGAAATCGCCATGCCAAAAGAGCAAGCCGTTGATTATTGGCAAAAGTTATTAGCAGTGGGGGTTAAGCCCGCGGGGTTAGGTGCTCGAGATACTTTACGTTTAGAAGCGGGTATGGATCTTTATGGTCAAGAGATGGATGAAACTATTAATCCTCTTGAGGCTAATATGGGATGGACGATTGCCTGGTTACCCGAAGATCGTCAATTTATTGGTAGAGAAGCATTAGAAAAATTACGCGCAACAGGCACAGATAAACTGGTTGGTCTGGTGATGCGAGAAAAAGGGGTGTTACGTGCAGGTAGTGCCGTGCACTTTACCGATGATTTAGGTGAATTAAGAGAAGGCGTTATTACTAGTGGCACATTTTCACCGACATTGGGCTTTAGTATTGCATTAGCCAGAGTACCCGCAGGTATTAAAGATAGCGCAATTGTTTTATTGCGTAATCGTGAAATACCGGTAGAGGTGGTAAAACCTGGTTTTGTTCGTTCAGGTAAAGCATTGGTATAAAGCATTATTATTTTAAATGGAGAGTACGGTCAATGAGTCAAATACCTAGTGAATTAAAATATGCGCAATCTCATGAGTGGATCCGTTCTGAAGGCAATGGCGAATACACTATCGGCATCACTGAACATGCTCAAGAGTTGTTAGGTGATATGGTGTTTGTTGATCTTCCTGATGTAGGCAGTGAAGTTGATCTTGGGGATGATTGTGCTGTGGCTGAATCAGTAAAAGCTGCATCAGATATTTATGCCCCATTATCTGGCGAAATTATTGCAGTAAATGAGGAGTTGGATGGTTCACCAGAGCTGGTTAATAGTGATCCCTATGGGGATGGATGGTTATTTCGCATAAAAGCAAAAGATGAAAGCGAATTAAACGATCTCCTTGATGCGGCTGGCTACCAAGAGTTAGTTGAAAACGAAGAGTAAAAATAAACGCCTCGTCATTAAAAAGTCGGGGCGTTTTTATTTATCAGCCTATTTTCAAATCAGTAAGAACAGCTTATCCATTTATTGTGAATTCAGGAATTACCCGCAATGACACAAACTTTAACTCAATTAGAATATCGTGATGAATTTATTCGTCGCCATATTGGCTCATCGCCAGAACAGATTAAAGAGATGCTTGATGTTGTTGGCATCTCCTCATTAAATGAATTAACACAAAAGATTGTTCCCGATAATATCCAATTAGCAACGCCGCCTAATGTCGGAGGGGGGGCTACTGAACAAGAAGCATTAGCAGAACTAAAAGCGATAGCCCGTAAAAATAAACGTTTTACCTCTTATATCGGTATGGGATATGCGCCTTCTGTATTGCCTCCTGTTATTTTACGTAATTTGCTAGAAAATCCAGGTTGGTATACCGCTTATACTCCTTATCAGCCAGAAGTTTCTCAAGGGCGTCTTGAATCATTACTTAACTTTCAACAAGTAACCATTGATTATACCGGCATGGATTTAGCCTCTGCTTCGCTATTAGATGAAGCTACTGCTGCCGCTGAAGCTATGGCAATGGCAAAACGTGTTAGTAAACTAAAAAATGCGGAGCGTTTTTTTGTCGCTGATGATATTCATCCCCAAACACTAGACGTAGTAAAAACCCGAGCTAACACCTTTGGTTTTGAAGTGATTGTCGATAAAGCTGAAAAAGTATTAGAGCTAGAAGGTGTCTTTGGTGTGCTATTACAGCAAGTCGGCACAACCGGTGAGATTCATGATTATAGTCAGCTCATTAGTGAACTAAAAACGCGAAAAATTATTACCAGTGTAGCGGCTGATCTAATGGCACTGGTGCTATTAACGGCTCCAGGGCAACAAGGAGCGGATATTGTATTAGGCTCAGCCCAACGCTTTGGGGTGCCAATGGGATATGGTGGTCCACATGCTGCTTTCTTTGCCTGTCGAGATGAATATAAACGAGCCATGCCAGGACGTATTATCGGTGTCTCGCGTGATGCTGCAGGTAACAGAGCGTTACGTATGGCAATGCAAACTCGTGAACAGCATATTCGCCGTGAAAAAGCTAACTCGAATATTTGTACTTCACAGGTATTACTGGCCAATATTGCTGCCATGTATGCGGTATATCATGGGCCTGAAGGTCTAAAAAATATTGCTCAGCGTATTCATCGCTTAACGGATATTTTAGCCGCGGGTTTAATTCAAAATGGCATGACATTACGCCATCAGACATGGTTTGATACTTTAACCGTTGAAACAGCGGATAAAGCGGGTGTATTACAACGTGCTAAAGATGCTGAAATTAACTTACGAACCGATATTGTTGGCGCAGTAGGTGTCACTTTAAGTGAAGTGACGACTCGCGAAGATGTTGTCAGATTGATTGAGATTATCAGTGGTAAAGCTTTCTCTGATGACATTGATACATTAGATGCATTGGTAGCTTCTTCATCGACCTCAATTCCAACGGCAATGTTGCGTAAAGATGCGGTGTTAACCCATGAAAACTTCCATCTTTATCACAGTGAAACTGAAATGATGCGCTATATGCATCGTTTAGAAAATAAAGATTTAGCGCTTAACCAAGCAATGATCCCGTTAGGCTCATGTACCATGAAGCTTAATGCTGCGGCTGAAATGCTGCCGATCACATGGCCTGAATTTACCGAAATGCACCCATTCTGCCCACCTTATCAAGCGCAAGGCTACCAGATAATGATTGAGCAGCTATCTAATTGGTTGGCTGCCATAACGGGTTATGATGCGATGTGTATGCAACCTAACTCAGGGGCGCAAGGGGAGTATGCTGGATTGTTAGCTATTCGTCGTTACCATCAAAGCCGAGGAGAAGGAAATCGCCATATCTGTTTAATTCCAAGCTCAGCCCATGGTACAAACCCTGCATCAGCCCATATGGCGGGTATGACGGTGGTTGTCGTGGGATGTGATGAAAATGGTAATATCGACATTGCAGACTTAAAAGCGAAAGCAGAGAAGCACCAAGCTGAGCTTTCTTGTGTGATGGTGACTTATCCTTCAACCCACGGTGTTTATGAAGAGGGTATACGTGAAGTTTGTGAGATCATTCATCAATATGGCGGACAGGTTTATCTTGATGGCGCCAATATGAATGCGCAAGTGGGGATCACGACCCCAGGCTTTATCGGCTCTGATGTATCACACTTAAACTTACATAAAACTTTCTGTATCCCCCATGGCGGTGGTGGCCCAGGTATGGGACCTATTGGCGTAAAAGCACATTTAGCGCCATTTGTACCTGGACATAGTGTCGTGGAAATGGACGGTGTTACGACCCAAGGTGCCGTGTCAGCAGCACAATTTGGTAGTGCCTCAATATTACCTATTAGCTGGATGTACATCCGTATGATGGGCTCAGAAGGGCTTAAACAAGCGAGCCAAGTAGCGATTTTAAATGCTAACTATATTGCTCAACGCTTAAAAGATGACTATGACATCCTCTATTCTGGGGCGGAAGGTTATGTTGCCCATGAATGTATTATTGATATTCGTCCACTCAAAGCTAACTATGGTATCAGTGAAATGGATGTGGCGAAGCGTCTAATTGATTACGGCTTCCATGCGCCAACCATGTCATTCCCTGTTGCGGGGACATTAATGATTGAGCCAACAGAATCTGAAAGCAAAGTTGAAATTGACCGCTTTATTGATGCGTTACTCTCGATTCGTGCTGAAATTGCACAAGTCGATGACGGGGTATGGCCGATTGATGATAATCCGCTAGTGAATGCACCACATACACAGTATGAATTAGTGCAAGAATGGTCACATAGCTATAGCCGTGAATGTGCGGTATTCCCAAGTGAAGCAACGAAACGCAATAAATATTGGCCGGCAGTAAAACGCCTTGATGATGTTTATGGTGATCGTCATTTGCATTGTTCTTGTGCACCAATAAGTGATTATGAATAAAGGTTAATTTAGCGCTATTACTAAATAAAATACCGAGGGTAAATTCAAAATCTACCTTCGGTATTTTTTTGGTCAGTATCAAATGAACAGCAAAAAATTATTTTAACCAGCCTTTTTTCTGAGCCTCTAGTAATTGAGGATAGAGGTATTGCCAAAATTCTGGCCACTGTTTTTCGATAAATAGATTTCGTGCAATCACTTGTTCTAAACGGATATTATTTTCAACCCAGCTTTGCCCTTCGTTATGTAGATTCATTAACATTGGCATTGCGCGATCTAAAATATTGGCAAATTGTGACTCAGGGGTTTGTGCTGCATCATATTCAAGCCAGAGATTAAGAAAATATTCACTTTGTGGTGCAGGTAACAACGAAAAAATACGTCTGGCTGCTTTTTGCTCTTGCTCTTTAATCGCTTCACGAGCAGCAACATCATAAACCATCACATCGCCAGCATCGATTTCGACAATATCATGCACTAAAGCTAGCTGGATCGCTCTACCTATATCAATATCACCGGCATAAGGTTGAAAACTCATTGCTGCAACAGCAAAGTGCCAACTATGCTCAGCGGTATTTTCAGCACGGCTATTGTCTAATACATTATTTTTGCGGTAAACGCGTTTGAGTTTATCGAGTTCAATAATAAAATTGATGGTATCTGAAAAGGGGCCAAAAGCCCCATTAGTTTGTTGTGTCATAAAAATCCGTTCATATGGAAGTGCTATCACTCATCTTCTAAAGAGTAAGGCAAAGGTTTAATAGTTAAGCGACTGGTGGTATCACCTTGGACACGAAATACGCTGTCAGCATCCATATCATTATTCATCACTACTTCGGCGATAATCGTGTTATCGGCCATACGAACCGCACTTAATACCGTGCCTGTTTTGCGCCATTTATCTTCACCTAATTGCCACTCAACGCTACCGCCAATGTCGGGCAATTGTGCTGCGCCACCTGATAACAGATACATAGCACGTTTATTTGCGCCTCTGAATTTGGCACGAGACACCATTTCTTGACCTGTATAGCAACCTTTTTTAAAGCAAATACTTAATGGTAATGCTTGTAAGTTAGTCGCTTGTGGTAAGAATTGTTCGATATTAGGGGTATCAATAATGGGATAACCCGCCTCAATATCAAGGGCTAACCACTGGTCACTATCACTGGTTTCTGCGGGCAATGTCGTGGCTAGTTCTTTGGCAGTCTCTTCATCTGTAACAATTAAAAAGCGCTCTGTAGGTAACGGGAGTTGCAGTAAGTAGCTATTTTGGTGATTAACCACTTCATTGGCTTTACGGGGGATCTCAGGGAAGAATTCCGCTAAGGCTTGTGCCGCGCCTTGCCCCGCAAGTCCTAATAACACCGCATCTGTATTTTCAGTAAAAGTCACTTTTGAAAATACGGCGTATTTTTTAAGCTCAGTAAGTTGTTTTTCAGCAACATTTTTCCGCAATATATAAGCAAATCCTGCTTGTTGATGGAAAATGCGCAATGTACTCCACATTTTCCCTTTAGCTTCACAATGAGCGGCTAAAGTGTGCTCTGTAGTCGGTAATGCGGCAATATCCGCTGTTAGTTGGCCTTGTAAGTATTTTTCACTATCAGCCCCTGTTGCAGTTATCAATGACCAATCATCTAAAGAGATCAAGGTGAGTGGTAAATTGATTGCGGCATGAGGGCGTTTTGTCTGAGTAGAATTTTGAGTCATGACATCACCCGCTATGTAGTTAATCCGATACACTGTTTATGGTAAAAGAGTCACAAGACAATGCAAGTCATTATTATTTTCAGCGCACAGAAAGAATTTTGTGCATAACAATTTATTGATGCTTCAAAACGTTGCTATTGGACGAAAGCGACAAATTGTGATCATTTTGATGTTAAAAAGGGTGCGATAAGACTATCATCAAGGCAGGAAGAAATAGTGGTATTTCTTGAAGTGAACATATTAAAGAGCAGAATATGACTATCGATATAGAAAATAAAGCACGAATAAATTGGGCATGTCGCCGTGGAATGCGTGAACTAGATATTTCTATCATGCCTTTTTTCGAAAACGAGTACGACACACTCACTGATGACGACAAAAGGCTCTTTGTGCGTTTACTTGAATGTGCTGATCCTGATTTATTTAATTGGTTGATGAACCACGGCCGCCCTGATGATGAAGATCTTTATTACATGGTAAAGTTAATTCAAGAGCGTAATAGAATTCGTATGGCTGAAATTGTTAATAAGTACTAGTACTAATAAAAATAGAATATAAAACCAAGTGCATTAAATAAAGCCTGAAGTACTAAGTATCACGCCCTTATTCATTAAATGAATAAGGGCGTTTTAGTAAGTAAAAAACGAAGAATAGAAAATTTTAATGAGGTAATATTAAACCCTAGTGACAATAATTTTGCGTGGCATTTCAAAGAAAAAATAGAGGATCGTCATTTTATTTTTTATATTCTCCTTTTTTTACAAAAATCAGTTATGCTATTAAAAAACGACGACGATATCTTGTTGTAATAATAAGATATTAAAGCAGGAGCTAATATCACTCGTGACTTTATGGAAATCACATTTAACCGTTTCTTGGTTTACACAGTTATTTTCAACTAGTGTTTACGTTATTTTTGAAATAGCATTGCTGTTATATCCTTGGCCACCTGGCTTTATTTATATCTGGGTTCCTTTGTTACTTTTACTTATATTAGGTTGGTATTTTAGCCAAAAAAATATCAATAAAAGGAAAGGGGATTTAGTGCTGCTTAATGGCAATCGTATTCAATGGAAATATCATGAATGGCAGATTGCAAAACAACCGTGGATCAGCCGATTTGGTGCAAAAATAACGTTAGATTCTATATTAAATAATAAGCAAATTACGCTATGGGTTGCTTTTGATAGTATGCCGGAAAATGAGTGGCGAAATTTTTCACAACTGCTGATGCAATACCCAGATATTTAATTCTGGGTATAAACCGTTAGATGCCCACTGATTGACTAAGGTTTGCGGTAGATAACCTGAAGCAATAGATTGATTGCGATTTACAAGTTTTCTTCTATTTCTCGTAAAATTTGCATACACCACTGTGATAAACGTTCATCACTTTCTTCAAATTGATTCACCTCATCTAATGCGAGCCCGACAAAATGTTTACCATCATCAGTAAGTGGTTTAGGACTGGTAAATTCATACCCTTCAATAGGCCAAAAACCGATAAATTTAACACCACTTGGCAGTAAATGGTGGTAGAGCATACCTAATGCATCTAAAAACCATTCACCATAATCAATTTGATCACCCATTCCATACATAGCAACGAGTTTATCTTTGAGATCTAATGTTGGTAGCGTTTCCCAAATAGCGAGCCAATCTTCTTGGATCTCACCAAAGTCCCAGGTTGGAATACCTAAAATAAGAATGTCATACTCTTGCATCAGAGTAATATCGCACTCTTGAACATTATGAAGATCAATAAACTCTTCACCGAGAATGTCACGAATTTTCTCTGCCGCCATTTCGGTATAACAGGTGCTGGAACCGTAAAATAGACCAATTTTCATAAAGATTTTTAGGATATTTTTGCTAATAAAGGTCACTATTGTACCAGAAAACTTTTTCTATGAGGCATAATGTACAAGTAACAACGTAAAGAAGAGAGAGTAAACCCGTGACCCAGACCAAGTTATCGACACAAACGACAACAGATAATAACCAAGAAGATAATGACGTTATCATAGAACAATTTCTCGATAGTATTTGGCTAGAGCAAGGGTTATCTGCGAATACACTCAGCGCTTATCGTTTAGATTTACAGGCGTTAAGCCAGTGGCTGGTCACACAAAAACTCAATTGGTTATCGGTGACGACGTTAGATTTACACGCTTTTCTTGCCACTCGTTTGGATGAGGGCTATAAAGCAACCAGTGCGGCACGACTGTTAAGTACCTTACGTCGGTTTTTCCAATATCTTTATCGTGAGAAATTACGCCAAGATGATCCCAGCGCTTTGCTTTCTACACCTAAATTACCCAAACGTTTACCCAAAGACTTAAGTGAACAGCAAGTAGAAAATTTACTTAGTGCTCCTTGTATTGATGAGCCAATAGAATTACGTGACAAAGCGATGCTTGAGGTTCTTTATGCCTGTGGATTGCGGGTTTCTGAGCTAGTAGGATTGTCTTTATCTGATATTAGCTTACGGCAAGGGGTGTTACGTGTGATAGGTAAGGGTGATAAAGAACGATTAGTTCCTTTAGGTGAAGAAGCTATTTACTGGTTAGAACAATATCTGCAATATGGTAGACCAGCCCTTATGCAAGGGAAAACCGATGATATTGTGTTTCCAAGCTTAAGAGGCCAAAAAATGACGCGACAAACATTTTGGCATCGTATAAAACATTACGCGGTGATCGCCGGAATTGATTCAGAGAAATTATCACCCCATGTGTTGCGGCACGCCTTTGCAACACATCTATTAAATCATGGAGCAGACTTGCGTGTTGTACAGATGTTATTGGGGCACAGTGACCTCTCTACAACACAGATTTATACCCATGTTGCTACAGAGCGCTTAAAAGTGCTTCATCAGCAACATCACCCAAGGGGATAACCGCCGAATGGTTGGTGTTAAATAGGAATTCAAATGAAAAAGAAATTACTCTGGTTACCCATTTTATTCAGTATGGTGTCAATGCCAGTGTTTGCAGATAACGCTGCTATTAAAGCGCAACTGGCAAAAATGCAGATAAAAGCAGAGAGCATTCAACCGACACCGATAGTGGGTTTAAATGCAGTGCTTTCTGATAAAGGCATTTTTTATATTACTGATGATGGGAAATACCTTACAGCAGGGCCGATTTATAATATTAATGGTGAGGAGCCTGTCAGTATCGCTAATCAAGTGATCATGAAAAAAATTGATTCACTGAAAAATGAAATGATTGTTTATAAGGCTGCTAATGAAAAATATGTGATCACTGTTTTTACCGATATTAGTTGCCCTTATTGCCAAAAATTGCATCAAGAAGTACCAGAGCTAAATAAACAAGGTGTCACGGTACGTTATTTGGCATTTCCTCGTAACGGGGTGAAAAATAATGTGGTCAGTCAACAGATGAATGCCGTATGGTGTAGCGGTTTTCCTAAAAAATCACTCGATAGTGCGTTTAAAGGTGACAAAATTATTGCGATTGATGACTGTAAAAAAATTAATATCAATGAGCACTTTAAACTTGGCACTATGATGGGCATTCAAGGTACGCCTGCGATTGTATTACCTGATGCGAGTATTTATGGCGGATATATATCGGCGACTAATCTACTTGAATTATTAAATAAAAAAGAGAAGTGATAGCGTTTTATGGTTACTATTGAACCGACATTACGTCGGCGTGTGGCGAAAGCAACAGCATTACCAGAAAGCCTCGATCCCTTATTACGGCAAATTTATGCCAATCGAGGTATTACCTCTGAAACTCAGCTCGAGCGCTCGTTAAAGGGCTTATTGCATTATCAAGATTTAAACGGTATTGATGTTGCTATCTCTTTATTAGTTGAGGCATTAAAGCTGCAATCGCGGATCGTTATTGTAGGGGATTTTGATGCCGATGGGGCAACCAGTACAGCTCTTGCTATTAAAGCGTTACGGCAAATGGGATTTCAGCAAGTAAGTTACCATATTCCTAATCGTTTTGATGACGGTTATGGACTTAGCCCTCAAGTGGTTCATGATGTGGCGAAGAAAGGCGTAGATCTGATTATTACGGTTGATAATGGGATCTCCTCTTTTGAAGGTGTTGATGTTGCTCATGAATATGGTATTCGTGTATTGGTTACTGATCACCATTTGCCGGGTCACTCCCTTCCTCAAGCTGATGCAATTATCAATCCTAATTTAGCGGATTGTGCCTTTTTGTCGAAATCATTAGCGGGTGTCGGTGTCACTTTCTATTTAATGACCGCATTAAGAGCTGAATTAGAAAAACAAGGTTGGTTTACAACACAGGGATTAGCTCGCCCCAATATGGCCGATTACCTTGATTTAGTCGCATTAGGCACGGTTGCTGATGTGGTTCCTCTTGATGAAAATAATCGTATTTTTGTTTATGAGGGATTACGCCGTATTCGTGCAGGACGTTGCTGCGCAGGGATCAAAGCCTTGACGGAAGTTTCACGTAAAACGTTGTCACAATTAGTCAGCAGTGACTTAGGTTTTGCATTAGGGCCAAGACTTAATGCGGCTGGGCGTCTTGATGATATGTCTGTTGGCGTTGCTTTACTGTTAACTAATGATATTGGTGTCGCCCGTGAAATTGCCAATGAACTGGATGGATTAAATCAGACTCGTCGTGAAATAGAAGCAGGAATGCAAGAAGAAGCATCGACAATTTTTCGCCAATTTATTACTACCCAAGATGACTTACCGAATGGATTAGCTATTTATCATCCACAGTGGCATCAAGGTGTGGTTGGCATTCTCGCCTCACGAATTAAAGAAAAACTACATCGCCCAGTGATTGCTTTTGCCCCAAGCGGTGATGGTTTACTAAAAGGCTCAGGACGCTCTATTCATGGTGTACACTTGCGAGATGCATTAGAACGTTTGAATACATTAAATCCGGGATTAATGGTGAAGTTTGGTGGTCATGCGATGGCGGCCGGACTATCTCTGGAAGAAGAGAAATTTCCACTTTTTCAGCGTCACTTTTCGGCACTTATGGCGGAATTAGTTTCAGCTGAACAATTACAAGGCGTGATTTTAACAGACGGCGAGTTAAGCGACAGTCAGTTATCTTTACCTATTGCGGAAATGTTAAGAGAAGCAGGGCCTTGGGGACAAGCCTTTCCTGAGCCACTTTTCGATGGCAAATTCACCTTATTACAGCAACGTATTGTGGGAAGCAAACATTTAAAAATGATGCTTCAACCGATAAATAGCCATGTAATGATTGATGCTATTGCATTTAATGTTGATGTTAATATATGGCCGGATAACAGTATTAAAACGGTTGAGCTTGCCTACCGATTAGACGTCAATGAATTTAGAGGACAGCGCAATGCACAACTGCTGGTGGAGCATATTTGGCCTTGTTAATCGCGATAGATAAGTCATTTTATGGTTGTATTGAGCATCGCGCTGTTATGAGCACAATAATCCGATAGACAATTGTATATAAATGCTATAAACCCGCGCTGAGATCCGTTACAATATGCGGTTCAAAATTTATTCCAATTGTTTTTAAAAACAACGTTAAGACGAAAAAGTATGTTTGAAATCAATCCAGTAAAACACCAAATAGAAGAAGTCGCTGAGCGGACTCAAGTCCTCAGGGGGTATCTTTGACTATGATGCCAAGAAAGAGCGTTTAGAAGAAGTCAACGCAGAATTAGAGCAACCTGACGTGTGGAATGAGCCTGAAAAGGCGCAGGCGTTAGGAAAAGAACGCTCATCTCTTGAAGCTATTGTAGAAACAATCGACCAACTCGAACAAGGACTAGAAGATGTTTCTGGTTTACTTGACCTTGCTGTTGAAGCCGATGATGAAGAAACATTTAACGAAGCAGTTGCTGAGTTAGAAGGATTAAACAAAAAGCTTGAGCAATTAGAGTTCCGTCGTATGTTCTCTGGTGAATATGACAGTGCTGATTGCTATCTTGATTTACAAGCAGGCTCTGGCGGTACAGAGGCACAAGATTGGGCAAGTATGCTAATGCGTATGTACTTACGTTGGGCTGAATCTAGAGGCTTTAAAACAGAAATTATTGAAGAGTCTGACGGTGATGTTGCAGGTTTAAAATCAGCAACAATCAAAATCATAGGAGAATATGCCTATGGTTGGCTACGTACAGAAACCGGGGTTCACCGTTTAGTGCGTAAAAGCCCATTTGACTCAGGCGGACGTCGCCATACTTCATTTAGCTCTGCTTTTGTTTACCCTGAAGTTGATGACAATATTGATATTGAAATCAACCCAGCCGATCTGCGTATCGACGTTTACCGCGCATCAGGCGCTGGTGGTCAGCACGTTAATAAAACAGAATCTGCGGTACGTATTACCCACGTTCCTACAGGGCTTGTCACACAATGCCAAAATGATCGCTCTCAACATAAGAACAAAGATCAGGCAATGAAACAGATGAAAGCGAAGCTGTATGAACTGGAAATGCAAAAGAAAAATGCAGATAAGCAAGTGATGGAAGATAATAAGTCAGATATTGGCTGGGGTAGCCAAATCCGCTCTTATGTTCTAGATGATTCACGAATTAAAGATTTACGCACTGGTGTGGAAACGCGTAATACACAAGCAGTGTTAGATGGTGATCTCGATAAATTTATTGAAGCTAGCTTAAAAGCGGGCCTGTGAGGAAAAACATGTCGCAACAGCAACAAGGTGCGGAGCAGGCACCTGATTTAAATAACGAACTGCAAACTCGCCGCGAAAAATTATCAGCTTTACGTGATAATGGTAACGCATTCCCAAATGATTTCCGCAGAGATGCCATGTCTGACGAATTACATCAAAAATATGATGCAATGAGTGCAGAAGAGTTAGACGCTGCTAATGTGGAAGTTGCTATTGCAGGTCGTATGATGACTCGCCGTATTATGGGGAAAGCATCTTTCGCTACATTGCAAGACATGGGCGGCCGTATCCAGCTTTATGTCTCTCGTGATGATCTGCCTGAAGGCGTTTATAACGAGCAGTTTAAAAAATGGGATCTCGGTGATATTTTAGGTGGCCGTGGCCGTGTATTTAAAACCAAAACAGGCGAACTGAGTATTCATTGTACTGAGTTACGTTTACTGACTAAAGCGCTACGTCCGTTACCTGATAAATTCCACGGTCTAGCTGACCAAGAGACACGTTATCGTCAGCGTTATTTAGACCTGATCTCTAATGAGAATTCACGTAATACTTTTAAGATCCGCTCGAAAATCATGTCTGCTATTCGCCAATTTATGGTGAATAAAGGCTTTATGGAAGTAGAAACACCGATGATGCAAACTATCCCAGGTGGAGCAAGTGCACGTCCGTTTATCACTCACCATAACGCGCTAGATATTGATATGTATCTACGTATTGCACCTGAATTATATTTAAAACGTTTAGTTGTTGGTGGGTTTGATCGCGTTTTTGAAATCAACCGTAACTTCCGTAATGAAGGTGTATCACCACGTCATAACCCTGAGTTCACAATGATGGAACTCTATATGGCTTATGCTGATTATCGTGATCTTATCGAATTGACTGAAGAGTTATTCCGTACATTAACTCAAGATGTATTAGGTTCGACTATCGTCAAATATGGTGATGAAGAGTTTGATTTCGGTAAACCGTTTGAAAAACTGACCATGAAAGAAGCTATTTGCAAATATCGTCCAGAAACCAATATGGCTGATCTAGATGATATGGATAAAGCCGTTGCTATTGCTCAATCTATTGGTATTAAGATTGAAAAGAGTTGGGGTTTAGGTCGTGTTCAATGTGAAATTTTTGAAGAAGTAGCTGAAAGTCATTTGATCCAGCCAACTTTTATCATTGAATATCCAGCAGAAGTTTCACCACTGGCTCGCCGTAATGATGATAATCCATTTATTACCGATCGCTTTGAGTTCTTTATTGGTGGTCGTGAAATCGGTAATGGTTTCTCTGAGCTTAATGATGCGCAAGATCAAGCGGAGCGTTTTGAAGAACAAGTTCGTCAAAAAGAAGCGGGTGACGATGAAGCCATGTTCTTTGATCATGACTATATCACTGCATTAGAGCATGGGTTACCACCTACAGCAGGTTTAGGTATTGGTATTGACCGTATGGTAATGCTATTTACCAATAGTCATACTATTCGTGATGTTATTTTATTCCCAGCGATGCGCCCGGGAAAATAATTGTTGAGTCACGATAAATACGCCATATGAAAAAAGCCATCGCAAGATGGCTTTTTTATGTATAAATTTCAAGGGATTACACTCTATATTGTCTATTTGATAACCATTTAAATAGGCAGGGGATTGCCGTTAAAATTTGCTGGAGTATAATCAGAAAATCTACTGCGGGCGTAGTTCAATGGTAGAACGAGAGCTTCCCAAGCTCTATACGAGGGTTCGATTCCCTTCGCCCGCTCCAAACTTAACTCACCTGAAGTCTATCAACTTTTCATTTTCTGAATATATGGTTATCTGTGATCCTGGATTTGGCGAATTTTATTAAATAGATAAATCAGCAAGAAATAGATAGCAAATACCTAAAAATATTGCATTGATAGATTTTATATTCTAACTGTATGTAATTTATTAATAAATTTAATAATTTTTTGTGTTGCTGTTTTTTTATAACATGGCAAATAACAGCCATATATTATAACTCAATCAATCATTGATGATGTCATATTAAAATAACTCAGCATTTATAGATATAAAGCTAAAAATAATAAATAACCATATAAATAGTTATAGCTATTTATTGATAGTGATGTTAATCACAACTATTTTTGGAGTATCTTTTTTATGTATTGTTCGGTTTTTTCTATTATGTCTTGGTATTGTGGATGTTCAGCATAAGCATTTCTAATGGTTTTGTTTATATCATATATAACAGATTCCTTTTGTTTATTTGTTAATGTAAGTAATAGTGATTTTAAAATCACTTTTAATGCCGCAACTTCATGTTCTATGTTAACTAATTTTTTTTCCATATATTCTTCCGAGGAACTATTACGATAGCAATGCGATAATTTTGCATATTAATTAATTATTTAAGTAAATCCAAGTAAAAAATGTATTAGTACAGAAAGAACGTTTTTACAGATGCGCTTTATCTAAAGAGCTCTATTTTATTAACTTAATCACTGGAGGATAAAGATAGAGTGTAAGAGGTTATATTTGACTTAAGTAATAGAAAAGAGTGAACGTTATTTTAGTAAAAAGAAGAGCATAGGATGCAATATTGTGCATCCTATGATGTTAAATTGGTGGGGAAACCATTAAAATCATATAATGAGTTTATGCTTGGATAAGTTTTTTCACATATTGCTCAGTAAGATTTATAATTTCATTGTGATGTGGATATCTGCTTGAAGTATCTTCAATAACTAAAGATATATTGCCTAACATATCGCGTCGTTGCTTATCATTTAATGCACAAAGTAGAGATTTAGTGACTATTTTTAAAGCAGCGAGCTCGCATTCGATTTCTCTTAAGTTGTTATCCATGATTTACCTGTCAGTATCTAATGGATTATTAATATAAGTAATTTTTTTATATATCACAATTATAGAAAGAGATTATTGAGAGATATAACGCACAATATGTTTAATAGGAGCAAGATGTGTGAAATGAGTGATAATAATTATTTCTCCCTTGTTTTGGTAACTAAAGTAATATCTAATTTGTTAATTTTTATGAGCTAGATAGAAAGAATAACATAATGATTTTATTGATTGGTTTTTTAATTGCGCTAACTAATAGACTAAAAATACCATACCATTTACTATTTTAAATAGATTATTAAATGTCATTTTTATACATGGGTTACTTGCTATAATAAAGTTAATTATTATTAGGAGGTACTATTTAAATATTGATAATTAATAGTTAATTATATTTTATTGATTGGTTAGCTAGTTAGTTTTACTTTCCCTCTTTTTAAAATAAGACAGAGTGTAATTATTATAAACCACACTCTGTGAAATCTATTTAGGACTATTTTAAGCTATTTTTGATTATGCTTTACAAAGTTAATATAGCTATTAACCCAGTTTTGCATAAAACCTGCTGTTTTTTCAGAAAACTGACCGTTTTCTACCATTCCATCATACCATTTTAAAAAACATTCTGGTTGATTTAAGGTTGGCATATTTAAAAATGCTAATGAATTACGCAGGTGCTGTTGTGCAATAGCAGTACTAATATTACCGATTGAAACACCGATGATACCAGCAGGAATACTATCCCATGCATTAGTACCATAAGGGCGAGAGGCTTGATCTAACGCATTTTTTAGCACACCAGGGATTGAGCGGTTGTATTCAGGTGTCACGAAGATAATGCCTTGGCATTGCTTAATTTGTTGCTTAAACTCGACAACGGCTTCAGGTGTTTTGTCGTCATCATCTTGGTTGTAGAGAGGAAGAGTACCGATATCAAGGAACTGAAAAGTAAATTCTTGAGGAAATAGCGAGGTTAATGCTTTTGCTGTTTGTTTATTATAGGAATCTTTTCTTAAGCTTCCGACTACAACACCAATGTTAAAATGACTCATCTTAACTCTCCTATATTGAAGGATAACAATGAATATCAATTACTATTTTGATATTCATATTTTGATTTTATCCTGATAATAGAAAACAGCAACAAAATAAAAGTAATTATAACACATTAAAAGAGTATTATTTTACACCTTATAAAGGTAATTAAATGATAAAATTAGATGTTATTATTTTTCTGATTATCTGCTATTATCTTCATTGTGTAGAAATAACTGCTTCTAACACGACAACATTTTTCCAATTAAAAATACCGATACTCATTTAATGATGATTTTAATGTGACGGATGCAATGTTGTAAGAAAAAATAATGAAATGAAAGGATAGGAGCCGTTATTGTCATTTATGCGCTAGGTTATTGACTTAGTACGCAATAGACAATAGAAAATTATAATAAGATAGCTTAAAATGCGATACTACATACGCTCTTATTTAGACTGATCGGAATTAAGGAAAAATGATGTCCTTATTGAAAAATAAAAACAATGTTTTAGCTCTGTCTATGGCAGTTACTGTTCTCACACTATCGGGATGTAGCATTTTATCTGGTGATAGCCAACCTGTGGAGGTAGTGCCAACACAAGTGCAATCCACGGTAACTTCACCTGCTGATAATAATTATCAACAGATGAACGTAGGGGAGCAAAAACTGGCATCACAAACGGCATGTATCAAGCAACTTGATTCTTTAAAAACATTTTCACCAGCAGAGTATAAATCTATGGTGGATGAATTTAAGGAAATCAGTGAAATTAATGCGTTATACCGTAGTGTTGAAAATACAGCCAGTAAAGATAGCTTAGCATTATTAAAAATGAGTATCGAATCTAAGACCGAAGTACTATGTGCTAAAGTGCGCTATCTTTCGGTTATGTCTGTGAATTCGACATTGAAGAAATTAGGTGAATAATTACTATGAAATTAAAGCAGAGTGCTTGTCTCGCTTTTATGATGTTTCCGGCGCTGTCTTTTGCTAATAATGAGTTTAATTTTGTCATTGAAGATTTTGACCGTTATTTAGAAGCACAACAGCCCGTTGATATTAAGCCTGAACCCTCTGCAACAATTTCATCTTCATCTACTCCCGATCAGCGTAGTGGAACGGTGCGTTCCACTGTGACATTAAAGGAAAAGCCACCACAAAAACCACAACAAAAAATTCAGCCTAAACAGCCTGTTGTACGGAATGAACATCAAACCGTGGTACGCAATGAGCATCAGCCAGTAGTGGCGACTCCCTCTGTACCTCAGGTGACTTTGTCTGAACAATGCTCTGTGGTATCTACAAATACCAACAAAATAAACAGTGATTACACTCATTATTTAACACCACTGCTTTCGTTTGTACCGATTAAACCGCAATTTACCCCTGAGGACTTGAATCGGTATTATCAAAGTAAATCCGTGGTCTATAATCCTCTAATGCTTTATACGCGTAAGCGTTATCCAGGGCAGCCATATCAGTCTACTGATAATACTTTATTAGATTTCATTCCAAATACAGTGTATTCAGTGACTGAAATACCTTTTCATTTTTTATATCAATTTAAACGTTCTTTGCTTGACCATAAGCAACCTCTCTTTAATAAAGAGCTATTAAATCGTTTAGCAAATACTCGCGAAAAATATCAACGTCTGTATCAGAAATTTACTGAACAAACCGCGTTATTAACCGAAAGTTTAACTAACCTGCAAACCGCAGAAGAAAAAGTTCAACAATTAACAGCGGAATTGGCAAAAACGCAAGATAAACTGGCTGTAGCGAATAATTTACTTAATGATGATAGCCTAAAACAGTCTGTGGCTAAGTTACAAAATGAATTAGCACAGTCTAAAAAAGAGCAGGATACCTTGCTTGCACAATTAGCTGAAAAAGATCAGTTGCTGTTTGATGCGACAGAAAAAAATAAAGTATTAACTAAACAGCAAGAAGATTTTGATATTCAGGCACAAAAATTAAATCAATTGACTACCCATGTTGCTCAACTTGAGCAACAAAAACAGCAGCTACAATCACAATATGGGCAGGCTCAACGGTTATTAACAAATAACAGTGCTAAAAAAGAGATTGAGGTACTACAAAATTCTTTAACTAATTTATCAGCAGTGCGCCAATCTTTAGAAAATCAATTAGCTAAAAACAAAGCCTCTTTTGAAGCTACTCTAGCTAAGAATAATCAGTTAATTGATACCCAACGCCAACAGATAGCTCAACTTAACGATCACATAAAAAAAATAAACCAAGAGCAACAACAGTTAAATCATTCGTTAGTGACTCTTCAACAACAAAAAGCACAAGCAGATGATAAATTAACACAGATCCCAGCGTTGAAGTTTGAGTTACAAAATAAGGTTAATGAATTAGCTGAGCTGAAAAAAAGTTTATCTACGGGCGAGAAAGCTTTTGATGCTTTGATTTCAGAAAAAAATGGTGCAATCGCTAAATTAGAGAAAGCTCAGGCAGATCTCGCCAATAAGTATCAAGCATTGGATACCCAATTTAAAGAGAACAATACCACCATTGGGCAACTTAAAGAGAGCAAAATAGCGAACGATAACGCTTATGCTCAATTAGAGAAACAACTAGCAGAAAAACAATCGCTTACTGATAAATTAACGACACAATTAACACAAGCTAAAGATCAGTTAGCAAAACAAAATTCTGAAAGTAACCAACTAATTGCTTCATTAAAACAGCAGCAAGTAGAATCGACGGCTCAATTTAAGCAACAAGAAAGTGTTTTAGCAAATTCTCAAAAAGAGTTTAATGAAGTCTCTAAGCAGCTTGAAGCTCAGCGTGCGCTAACGAAAACACTTGAAGAAAAAGAATTAAAATTAAGTGAGCAACTAAAAGAAAAAGAGAGTGAAATTAAAAAAATAAATAGCGAAAATGCGAATGCTCAAAAAGAGTTTAATGAAGTCTCTAAGCAGCTTGAAGCTCAGCGTACGCTAACGAAAACACTTGAAGAAAAAGAATTAAAATTAAGTGAGCAATTAAAAGAAAAAGAGAGTGAAATTAAAAAAATAAATAGCGAAAGTGCGAGTGTTCAAAAAGAGAATAAAACATTAAAACAGCAATTGGATAAAGCTATGGGAGAAGGGCAGATTATCGCAAGTCAGCTTGCATATGCCTATTCAATTATCGGTAAAGATAATGCCCAACGAAATAAATCAATTCTGTCGGAAATACAAAAACAGAACTATGTGCAATACGATGATAACACTTACTTTAAAATCCTAAAACAAGGGAAACCTGTGGATTCAATTGCAGGTAAAACAGTTGTTTTCGCTATGCATGAACAATTAACCGATGGTACAGTAACACTTAATTATGACAAAGCTAAGCCGTTAATTTTACCATACCGCCAACTTCCACTGCCTCTTAATACTTTTGTTGCTAAAGCAGGCTTAAATGGCAAAGCTAAAATTTATATTAAACCTGATGGAGGGTATGGGAAAGATGGTATCCCAGGGCAAGTACCTCCAGAATCGATGTCTATAGTGACAATTGAAATTTTAGCTATCAAATAGCACCCTTTAATAAATTACCGTTGTCAGCTCTTCTAAAAATAATGAAGAGCTGATATTTTATACATGCCACATAAATTCATCATTAATTAAACATAAAGAGTGTTCTACTAGCCAGTGTTTTAGTTTTTTACAATTTTCAGGGTGTTGTGGAATAGTGATTAAAATATCCCATAATGGTTGTAATAACTCAGAATGCGGTTGTGTATTTTGTAAGTACTCTAATGTATTATTTATTTTTTTATTGAATACCGGCTCTTTTTCCCAAGCTTCTATAACTAATTTAATATCCTTTTTCAGCAAATCATCTATCACAACGATCCGTGCTTTATCAGCTTCTAATTTTGTTTTTATATCTTCTAAAGATAAAAAAGAAGAGGCTATATTTGATGGTTCCTTTTCTTCAAATAATTTAATGTTTTCACATTGATTAATTTGATATTCGAGCTCTTTTTTCATCTCATAAAGTGTAAATATATGCGGTGTTATATGCTCAACCCACCAAATAAAAATGGGTTTTATGATAGCTTGAATTAAACGTGCATGATCAGCAATGTTGATTTTTGCATTTAAAGCGTTCCAATTAATATCTGATATATTAGATTGGTATTTATCAGCCAAATTTACTACGGCATTAATATTTTCTTTAGTTAATGGCACTGAGCAATGTTTTTTGCGTAAAAACCATGTGGATTGCAATAAACTGTCTACAGCTTCACGGCATAATAAACGAGATAATATTTTAATTTGTTTCTCATTTATATCATTATTTGTAATAAGTAAAGAAAACTGAAGATTAAATAAATTATCAACAGTTTTCTTATTTTCATCTGCCATCATTTTTTTTAGCAAATTAAAATAACGATAATATTGGTATTTGCTAGTATTAGTTTGTCGCTTTATCACAATAGTTTCACTCATCAGAACAAATTTTGCATATTCTAGCGATGAATTGAACGATGATATTATGATAATAGGTCGGATTTTTTATAATTTTAATTTAAGATGTCTCGCTTTACTCGGTGTCATATTAAAACGTCGATGATAGCTTTGTGTAAAGTAAGATTGGCTAGAGAATCCTGATTCCATAGAAATATCGACAATACTCATTTCTGTTGTTAATAATAATTGATGTGCGTAAATAATTCTTCTTTCGCATATCCATGTTCTTGGCGATGTTCCATAAACATGATTAAATAACTCTTTAAATGTGGTGAGACCCATACCAAACTCGCGAGCAAACTGTTTTAGCTTCCAATTTTTTAGATGGTTTTTTTCCATAAATATTTTCAAGCGATCAACTTGCCTATGACTTAATTGGCGTAGTAACGCCATAAGATTGGCACCTTGCTCGGAAGAAAGTAATAGAATGAGCATTTCTTCAATACGTAATTGAGTAAAAGTATCTGGACAATTTTGTGAAGAAAGATAATCAAAACCATTACTACAAAAATGGATCAGAGGTGAATCTTCAAAACAGATAAAAGCCGATGAGAAATTTTCCTCTCTATCGATATTACTGAGAATATCACTATTTTTTGACATGAAATTTCTTAAGAAATCATCAGAAAGAGGAATATAAATTGTTTCACAAGGCTCATTGCCTAGCGTTTTTATGGTATAATTTCCTTGTTGTAAGAAAATAATCTGATCTTTGTTAATAGTTATTGTATTTGTGCAGTTTTGTAATACCAGCGCATTATTTCTGATTATGTATAAAGCTTTTTGGTTATTTTCTAATATTTGATATTGCGGATAAAAATAAGAGAGTTTTTGAATAACGCAATCTTGTTTAGTGTTTTCACCACATTGTATTGTATTCATTTTTCGCCCAAAATTATTATATAAGTATCACTGTATTTAATACCAATAAATAAAAAGAATATAAAGTAGTAGCTTCTTTATTATTTAAAGAGTATTAAAAATAAAAAATAGAATGTTTTCTTTATTATGATGTGGTTTTTTTTTAGATATTAGACATTGAAGTTGCCATTTCTAATTTAAGATAAATCATTTGTTTAATTTAATGTCATTTTTTATAGATTGCAAAAACAATTTAATTAAGCTAGTCATTTAATGAAAAGAATGCGACAAAATTTAGTAGAATTTTGTAATAATATATTGACAGATAATGAAATAGAGTTATTTATTCTATAAATAACAATTAGTTATATTTTATTTTAAAATTTACACTGTAAAGCATAATAAGGGTGTTTTTTAAACACTATAAAGTTGTTTAATATGAGTTGTTAATAAATTTTTGTCTATATGTTTTTATTTTGTATATTAAATGAGTGTTTTTTGCAATGAATTTATTTGATAAAAAAAATAAAATGTAATTTTTATAGGTTATTTTCACTATATATTATTATCTTTTTTAGTATGGCAAAGAAGCAAATAAACTTGCTATAAATTTTTCCCAAGTATATTTTTTCGTCTTTATATAGTTTTAACATTATGAAAACATAAAAATTAACGTCTATCATAAAAATGGCCAGTAATGTATCAAGGAATTAGTCTTAAAAATAGACGGTAGTTTATTTTTGTGACTAATGTCTCATATTTTATCTGTGATGGTTTTATTGTTGTTTTGTTAGTTCTCCTCCATTTGTTGAAGATTTTTGAATAATCAAGTTGTTATCAATAGATGCGATTAGCTATATGTTAATTCGTGTTATAAATTATCATCATTATAGGATGGGAAAATGTGCATCTTATTCATAAATTAGCGAAAAATTAATTGTTATCTCTTTTTTTATCTACTTATAAATTGACCTTTTTCCTAAAAAGCAAAGCCCAAAATTGGGGATGATATATGGCGTTATTATCGCCATCGACTTGAATAATTATTTATTAAAATAATAAGTAGAGCTAGTGTATTTATTATCAGGGAGGTTCAGATATAGCTAATTATGGATAATAAGCGAACACAGCGGGATATTATATTTAGCATAATATGGATTATTTGGTCATGTGCATTAATGGCTTTTTGGCGATATCAAATAGCTGGTGAGCTTTTGATCACCCTTATCCTAATTTTTAGCATTATTATTTACTCTATAACTTTGAGGTTAAAAAAAACGGCAATGTTTAGTCGAAAAACAGAAACACCAAAAGCCGCGGAGCCTATTGCTCCAGTTATGGCAGAAGAGAAGAAGCCTATGCCGGAGCAAAAATTGTATACCATTATTGCTAAAGGCACTGTATTTCAAGGTGATATTAACGTTGATGGTGATATTCAAATTTGGGGTAAAATTTCAGGGAATATCAATGTAAAAGATGGCGTGATCCGTGTTATGCATGCAGGCCAAGTTGAAGGGGAATTAACGGCGCCAGACATCATTATTGATGGTTTTGTTAAAGGTATTTGTGCCGCAAACAATCTTGATATTCTAGAGCATGGTGAACTACGTGGCACTAGTCGTTGTGGCAGTATGTCAATTAAACGTGGCGGTGTCTTTACTGGACAATCTGAACAGGTTGAACACCAAGCTAAAGCCGTTGCACAGCAACGTGTTGTATCTATTAAAGAAGGTACAGTTAATACCAATAAAGAGTCTGTAACTGCAGAAAGTAAACTAAAAGAAAATAAAAAATAAAAGCGATTCTCTTTTTATTACTTATGATCTGTTTTATTTTATCATTATTATCCTAACTAATTAGAATGAGAATAATGATGGAATTGGCTACTCCTCGATTACGTTTACGAGAATGGCGTGAAAGTGATAAAGCGCCATTTTTTTTACATATTAACGCCTCCGCATCGGTGATGCGTTATTTCCCTTCACCACTTACTCGTGCAGAAAGCGATGCAATGGTTGATACATTGCGTGATAAATTTATTCAGCAAAATGGTTGGGGATTTTGGGCCGTTGAATTAAAAGAGACTCAAGAGCTTATTGGCTTTGTTGGATTAAATATTCCTAATGCCCCTTTGCCTTTTAATCCGTGTGTTGAAATAGGTTGGCGTATTGCACAATCTCATTGGCGCAAAGGGTACACTTATGAGGCGGCTTTAACAGTATTAAAATATGCTTTTGAACAGTTGAAACTGGAAGAAGTCGTGGCATTTACCGCAGTGACCAATTTACCCTCAGAAGGGGTGATGAAAAAACTCGGTATGAAGAAGTCTGAATATTTTATGCATCCATCTCTAGATAAAACACACCCTTTAGCACAACATGTATTATACCGATTAAAAAAAGCAGACTTTATTTTCCCGATAAACGTTTAGATTTTTTAGCCGGCAATGCAGGAACGGGTTTCTTATCATCAATAAGATGTCTAATTGCTAAATAGGGATGATAAATTAGCATTCGAGGCCCAGCCCAACGCATGACTTGTTTCATTGCTGCTCTTTTTACTGGCTGATAGCAGTGAATTGGGCATTGTTTGCAGGCGGGTTTTTCCTCACCATAGCGACATTTATCTAGTCTTTTATAAGCATATGTCACTAGTTGCTGATAATACTCGGGGTCGGTATTAGGATGCGCTCGTTCATACAGAGCAACCATTTTTTGGATGGTTTGCTTCTCTCGATTAATTCTTTTACCTGACATGGTACTCTCACTTCTTATTATTGCATTTAAAATGCATTTTATCATAACGCATTACTGGGATGATAAATTAATTGGCTATTCTTAAGGCAAAAAAAGAAAAAATTTTGCAAAAATACTTTTCTTTTTTTTGATTATATAATACTGTATTTATATACAGTTTATTTGCCTTGGTATGGTGAAAATAATGCGTGTGGAAATTTTATTTAACAAACAATCTAATGTCACTGACTCACTATTTCCGCTGTTAGAACATGAACTAAGAAAAAAAATTATTCCTATTTATCCTGATATGCAGTTTCGTATCGCTTTTAGTAGCATGAATACGATCCAAGTCACGGGCGTGAAAGATGAAGCTAAGCATGAGCATATTATGGAGTTAATTCAAAGTGTTTGGGAAGATGATAGTTGGCTCCAAACAAATGATGATTAACGACCAATTAGGTTAAACAGAGATTGCCAGAGCATCTTACTTTTATTGATTAGATAGATAGTTAACAACATGCCAAACATGTTGCTTACTGGCAATCTACTTATTGATATTACTAATGGCGACAAATTTTGTTTTCACTGGTAGTAAAACCGCCATCAGCAGCAATAAATTTTCCTTTTTTTTCTAAAAATGCCACTAATTCGGCCGCTGTCATATTCTCAGCAGAACAGGTATGAAAGCGCGCTTCTTCCCCAAAACGTTGATGAATTGCCTCGATAAGTGATCTTTGCGTAAACGCCACTTTTGATGAAAGGATCATATGTAATACTTCATGACCATGTATAGATGCCATTTGTTAGCCCTTAATTATATAAGATGTATTTATTATGCATCTTTTTAGGTGGGAAACTTTGTTTTTAATCATAAAAAAGCGATGACAAAAGGTCATCGCTTCAGGTCGCTGATAAATAATATTTGTGCCGTAGTAAAGAACGGTTTATTTCTCAGCTTGTTGAAGTATTTTTTGCATTTCATCTTTTAGATAGAGTTTTTCTTTTTTTAGTTTTGCAACTTCATCATTGTAGCCTGCGCCATTAGGTCCTTCTAATTTAGCAATTTCTTGATCAAGTCGATGGTGTTTATCATAGAGAGCTTGGAAACGAGGATGGGTATTTTTTAACTGAGAAACCAGTGATTGTCTTTCTGAGAACATATAACCTCCTAATGAAAGAAATTGCGATCTCTATTTCAGTATAATCATAGATAGCTGATCTGCACGTTAGTGCATCACAAATTTACATTTCATCAATAAAAGAATGAGTTCTTTAAAAAATTATCAGAATAATCCTCTCAGAGAGAGATCTGCTAAAGTGTTAGCATCTATATTATAAAATGCTAGTATTAAGATGATTACTAATAAAAATATCTAAGCAAAATTTGTTAACAGCGATTTGGCGCTGTGAATATGGAGAAAATGATGAATAAAGTAATTTTATCTTTGGTTGCAGCGATGTCTTTGTCTGCTTGCGCACAAGCGGTTGATAGTTTGGAAAAAGTCGCTCCTTATCCTAAAGCAAAGGAAAATCAAATTCGTCATGTTATTGAGTTAGAACAAAAAGAAAACGAAGGCAATTACCAAGTTGAGTTGATCGTGGGTAAAGAGATGATGGTTGATTGTAATCGTCAATGGTTTGGTGCTGAGTTAGATAAAAAAGATCTCGAAGGTTGGGGTTATGATTACTATATCGTAAGCGACTTAAATGGCCCAATGTCTACGATGATGGGTTGTCTTGATAACACTAAAAAACCCGCCTTTGTTCAAGCTAATATGGGGCAAGCGGCATTTATCCGCTATAACAGCAAATTACCTATTGTTGTCTATGCACCAAAAGATGTAGATGTGAAATATCGCGTGTGGTCTACTTCTGATGAGGTTAAAGATTCAACAAAGAAATAATGATTAATCTTTAATTATTATTGAGTAGAAAGCCCTTTGTTTTCAAAGGGCTTTTTTTATAACTAACGGATTACCAATACCGACATTTTTGCATGTCGAACAATAGATGATGCTGTTGAGCCTAATAAGTAGGAAGAAACATTAGGACGATGTGAAGCAATAGCAATTAAATCTGCATCGATTTGACGTGCATACTCTAAAATTTCATCTTTTGCATTACCAACACCGACATTGCAAACAATTTGCTCATCGGGAATTTTCGCATCTTTGATCATATCTTGCAGAGCAATAAAAGCGAGGCGAGTGCGCTCTGAAGAGTCTTTAAATTTTTCAGGAATAGCGGCAAACTCAATACCAAAGAAAAGTTCTGCATTTGGAATAACGGTGAGGAAGTGGATCTCGGGTTTGCCAACTTGAGCAATTTGTTCAATGTGAGTGATCAGTTCCTGAGAAAGCTCATCTTCTAGAATATCGATAGGAACTAGAATTTTTTTGTACATTACAAACCTCACTTAACGTTAGTTTTAAAATATAACTCTATTATCACTGAATATAAAAAATATAGCTGTGATCTACGTTCTAAATAAGAGTGAGAATGATTATTCTATCACTTAATTATTTATATTATAGTAATAATTAGTGCTTTTAAAATAAAAAGCTAAAAAGGCAGAATAAAACTATATCAATCTTAACTTATTGACAGGAATGAGTTAAATAAGATGATATTTAAAATAAAAGTTTTTTAATTAGCCATCTAGAGGAAAATGCACAAAAGAATGATTATCAATTATATTATTGTTCTGTATCTATAGGATTTTATTGGTAATTTTTTAGAGACTTAATCAATAAAGTATGGCATATTAACCGTTAATAGCATCTCAATATGATGTTTGGACAGCAATCTTAGTCCCTAAACAGGATTGTTATTCAGAGTCGTCCTTTATCCTCACCAATGAGTTATGGAACCTGAAATAACCTATGGAACTCTATTCGTTATAAACAAATAGGGTAGGCTATTTATACAGAATAAGATTATTATTATGACACATAATCACATTGATGATATTGAGTTGAATATGGCTGAGAAAACACAATCTGACAAATTCAAAGCGGCCAAGAAAAGCACATTGGTCAGTGTTTTTGTTAATATCTTTTTATCCATATTTCAAATCACAATTGGTTTCTTCTCACATTCCCAAGGCTTAATTGCTGATGGTATTCATTCACTGTCTGATTTAATTGCTGACTTCGTGGTGTTAATTGCGAATAAAGGCAGTCAAAAGCAACCCGATGCCGATCATCCTTATGGACATTTTCGCTATGAGAATGCCGCTTCATTAGTGTTAGGGACAATTTTATTGATTGTTGGTTTGGGAATGATATTTTCTGCTATCCATAAAATGTTAGATCCTTCAATCATTCCTGATGTTCATAGCATCGCGCTTTATGTGGCTTTATTGGCATTAGCGGCTAAAGAAGGGTTATTTCGTTATATGTTAGCTGTAGCCAAAAAAGTCGATTCTAGTATGTTAGTGGCCAATGCTTGGCATGCGCGCTCAGATGCCGCCTCTTCTTTAGTGGTTGCAATAGGGATCATTGGTAGCCTTGCTGGATTTAAATTCTTTGACCCACTAGCAGCACTTATTGTCGGGCTATTTGTTGGCCGTATGGGATGGCGTTTTACCTATCAAGCTTTGCAAGATCTCATGGATAGAGGCGCTGATGAAGAAACACTTGAACAGATCACCAATACATTAATCACCACACCAGGAGTACAAGGGGTACATGATTTAAAAACCCGTCGTGCAGGTGATTATTTATTAGTTGATGTCCATTTAGAAATTAAAGGCGAATTAACGGTCAATCAAAGTCATGATATTGTGGTCAATGCCCATGATAGAGTACTTAAACAGCATGCACAGATTTTAAGTGTGATGATACACGTCGATCCTGCTTAATTTAGCGTTAACTATTTGATAGTTTAAAGGTAATAAATTGTATTTATTACCTTTTTGTTTTTATTCTTTGCTTAATTAAAAATTAACACAGTTTTCTTTTACATTATCGGTTAATGCAGCAATCAGATTGTCAACGGCACATTCAGCCATTGCATAGCGAGTCTCTTTAGTTGCAGAGCCAATATGGGGTAAGGCGACAACATTTTTCATGGTTAAAAGTGGTGAAGAGGTTGGCAGTGGCTCTTGCTCAAACACATCTAATCCGGCTCCAGCTATTTGTCGCTGCTCTAATGCGTTAATTAATGCTTTTTCATCAACCACGGCACCGCGTCCGGCATTAATTAAATAGGCGTCAGCTTTCATTAATGCAAACTGTTTTGCGCTTAACAGATGATGAGTTTCTGGCGTTAGCGGTAAAGTAATGCAGACAAAATCGGCTTGTTGTAAAAGCATCTCTAGGGAACAAAATTTAGCATTAAAATGCTGGTTAACATCGTTATATTTAGTACGAGAATGGTAAATAATATCCATATCAAAACCGAAGTGGGCGCGTTGTGCTAATGCTTTACCGATACGCCCCATACCAATAATTCCCATGGTTTTATGGTGAACATCAGTACCATACCAATCCGGCGTAATACTTTTTACCCATAAACCTTGTTTTATATTATCGGCTAGTTCAGGAATACGACGAGAGACGGCAAGAACAAGCGCCATCATTGTATCAGCGACAGTATCAGTTAATACCGTAGGTGTATGCATCAATTTGATATGACGTTCAGTGAGCGCGGCAACATCCACATTATCATAACCGACAGAAATCGTTGATACGGCTTTTAGTTTTGGTGCTCTTTCAATAAAGTGTTTATCGATATTACCGCCGGCGCCTAACAATCCTTCAGCATGAGCGAGGGTGGCTTTAAAATCGGCACAATCGAGAGAGAGCGCGTTAAACTGTTTTACCTCAGCAACGGCAGATAATTTTTGTTGCAGTTTTTCTGGAAGCGGTTGATAAAGTATTACAACGGGTTTCATAGCGTTCTCCTAATTGGTATTAACTAATAGATATAAATCACACTCTCTTCTCTTCAATTCATCTATTGAGGCTACTCTTAATTTCACTGTAAAGCATATTAGCGTGGATGTTAATAAGGTATGATAAAAACCAATTAATATCAGTTTTATCATATAATTAAAGTATTCAGTATAATGTAATCGTTTACTTTTATGGTGAAGAGGGCACTTCTCTCTAAAATAACTATATAACGATTATTAACAATAATTTGCTGTAATACGGTTATATTAGGTCGTTTTTATTAAATAGTTAAGGAATAAGAAAAGCGTGTAAACGTTTACACTAAATGTCGGTTTGATCACGAAATTAGTTTGTTGAACTTGTTAAACTCTGAGGCAATCAACAAAACCGCTTGACGCTTTTCATTTGAAATAAATCAAAAGAGGTGAATGTGGAAATTTTAGTTACGGGTGGAATGGGATATATCGGTAGTCATACATGCGTGCAAATGTTAGAAGCAGGCATGACGCCTATTATTTTGGATAACCTCAGTAATGCAAATGAAGAGGTACTTAACCGAATTGAAGCATTAACAGGAAAACGCCCACTGTTTTATCAGGGGGATATTCGTGACGAAAAACGACTGGCCACAATTTTTACTCAGCACTCTATTCAATCAGTGATCCATTTCGCTGGATTAAAAGCGGTAGGTGAATCTGTTGAAAAGCCCATCGAATACTATGACAACAATGTTAACGGTACTTTGGTATTAGTCCGTTGTATGCGTGATGCGGGCGTAAAAAGTATTATTTTCAGCTCATCAGCCACGGTTTATGGTGATCCTCAAACTGTGCCTATTACTGAAGAGTCACCTGTTGGTGGCACTACCAATCCTTATGGCACCAGTAAATATATGGTCGAGCGTATTTTGTCTGATCTCTATATTGCAGATGAGAGTTGGTCTATCAGTTTACTGCGCTACTTCAATCCAGTAGGTGCTCATCCATCTGGCACTATGGGGGAAGATCCTAAGGGTATTCCTAATAATTTAACGCCTTATATCTCGCAAGTTGCGATAGGTCGTCGTGAAAAAGTCGCGGTATTTGGTGATGATTACCCAACAAAAGACGGTACTGGTGTACGTGACTATATCCATGTCATGGATTTAGCTGATGGTCATATTGCCGCCTTAAATGCGTTAGGAGAAAAAGCAGGGTTACATATCTATAACCTAGGCACAGGGAATGGCACCAGTGTGATTGAAATGATTGAAGCATTTCGTAAAGCCAGTGGTAAAGCAATTCCTTATGAAATTCAGCCACGTCGCCCGGGAGATATCGCACAATGTTGGTCAAGTCCTGCCAAAGCAGAAAAAGACTTACACTGGAAAGCCATTCGCTCTATTGATGATATGGCAGCCGATGCTTGGCGTTGGCAATCACAAAATCCTAACGGTTATCTGAAATAGATCATAAAAACGCTATCAGATAATCTTTAATAAATAAGAGAGAAGATTATGTCAAAACTGATTTTTGATCCCGTTGAGCATCCTCATCGTCGTTATAACCCTTTGACTGGGCAGTGGATATTAGTTTCACCCCATAGAGCAAAACGACCATGGAATGGCAAAGATGAAAAACCTCAGATAGCGACACTTCCCTCTTATGATCCACATTGTTATCTGTGCCCAGGGAATACCCGAGTTTCGGGTGATAAAAATCCTGATTACACAGGCACTTATGTTTTTAATAACGATCACTCTGCATTATTGACAGACCAATATAGTGTTGAGGTATCCGATAATCCACTCTTCCAGACTCAAGCGGTGAGAGGGATCAGTCGTGTTGTTTGTTTTTCCCCCGATCATAGTAAAACTATTCCCGAATTACCTATTAGTAGCCTACGTAAAATCATTGATACTTGGGATAACCAAATAGAAGCGCTAAGTAAAGAGTATCTATGGGTGCAAGTGTTTGAAAATAAAGGTGAAACAATGGGGTGCTCTCAACCTCATCCTCATGGGCAAATATGGGCGAGTGATTTTTTACCTAATGAATTAGCACGCAAAGATAGCCAATTAAAAGACTATTTTAATCAATATGGCCGTAATCTATTAATGGATTATGTTAAAGCTGAATCTGAAGACGGTAGTCGAACCGTGGTTGAAACTAAACACTGGTTAGCTGTCGTGCCTTATTGGGCATCATGGCCTTATGAAACCATGCTATTACCAAAAAGCCATATTCGCAGAATGAGTGAATTAACGGCTGAACAACGTGATGATTTAGCCTTGGCAATAAAAAAATTAACCAGTCGTTACGATAATCTATTTCATTGTTCATTTCCTTATTCAATGGGATGGCATTTTGCACCTTCTTTTAAAGAGGGCGAAAGCATCGAGCATTGGCAATTACATGCCCTGTATTATCCGCCGTTATTACGCTCTGCGACAGTACGTAAATTTATGGTGGGTTATGAAATGTTGGCTGAATCGCAACGCGACTTAACGCCAGAGCAAGCTGCTTATAATTTACGCCAAGTAAGCGATATCCATTATAAAGAGCAAGAAAATTAGCTTAACGGGTTGATGGCGGACGCTTTTTAAATCACTACCTAGCCTAGGATGCATCACTATTATATTGATGTAACAGGTTGTTATTACTTAATTTTAAGTTAAGGATTTATTATGCAGGCACTGATTAATAATGTGACTCATTCTTTTACCTCTACTTTTGGTTATGCCCCAACACATTTTATTCAAGCTCCAGGCAGAGTTAATCTGATTGGTGAGCATACTGATTATAACGATGGTTTTGTTCTTCCTTGTGCCATTGATTATCAAATGGTAGTTGCTGCCGCCAAACGAGATGATAATCTTATTCGTGTGATTGCGGTTGATTATCAGAATGCGCAAGATCAATTCTCTCTCGAACATCCCATTGAGTTTTTACCTAATAAAATGTGGGCTAACTATATTCGTGGCGTTATTCATTTTTTACAACAAGCCAAATATGTATTTCAGGGTATGGATATTGCCATTACAGGTAATGTGCCTCAAGGGGCTGGCTTAAGCTCTTCAGCTGCATTAGAAGTGGCTATAGGACAAACAGTAAAAACACTTTATCAACTTCCTATTAGTCAAAAAGAAATTGCCCTTAACGGTCAAAAAGCAGAAAACCAATTTGTTGGATGCAATTGCGGTATTATGGATCAGCTTATTTCGGCATGTGGTGAAGAGAGCCATGCACTATTAATTGATTGTCGTTCATTAGCCACTACGGCGGTAAAAATGCCAGAAAGTGCGGTAGTGATGATTATTAACTCAAATAAAAAAAGAGGGTTAGTCGATAGCGAATATAATACGCGTCGTCAACAGTGTGAGGAAGCGGCAAAAATATTAAATGTTACTGCATTACGAGATGCGACCTTAGCGCAATTGCAAGCGAAAAAGGCACTGATGAATGATAAAGTATATCGACGTGCTCGTCATGTGATCACCGAAAATGAGCGTACTTTACAAGCGGCTGAGGCGTTAAAACAAGGCGATCTTACTAAACTTAGTGAGTTGATGGCACAATCACATATCTCTATGCGTGATGACTTTGAAATAACCGTTAACGAAGTGGATACACTGGTAGAAATTGTTAAATCAGTGATTGGTTCGCAAGGTGGCGTTAGAATGACTGGCGGAGGTTTTGGGGGCTGTGTGGTGGCGCTGGTGACTCCTGATTTAGTTGCAAAAGTGACACAAGCGGTTGAAGCCCAATATAAACCCCAAACAGGTTTAAAAGAAACTATTTATGTCTGCTCTGCAAGCCAAGGGGCGGGCTATCTGGAGATAACTAATGGCATTAAATGAAAACCGTTTTTTTAAGCCTGAACAGATGACCACACAAGCCGCTTTTGATGGTTTGCCTGCTCAAGTCGTGATTTTGACAAACCGTTTTGGTATGTCTATCTCCATTATGGATATTGGTGCAACATGGTTAAGTTGTATTGTCCCTGTGAATGGCTATCGTCGCGATGTGCTTTTAGGATCTGCAGATATGAAAGCCCATCAACAGCAAACGGCCTATTTTGGCGCAACGGTAGGGCGTTTTGCTAATCGTATTGCAGGGGCTAAATTCACCATCGCCGGAACTGAGTATCGCCTTGTTGCTAATGAAGGCAACAATACGCTACATGGTGGTAAACAAAATTTTAGCCATCGTCGCTGGACTATTGTGGCGCAATCCACACAGTCGGTCACTTTAAGCTTGCAATCTGCAGATGGCGAACAAGGATTTCCTGGTACCGTCGAAGCCAGTGTGACATATACATTAACGGATGATAATGAAGTTCATATCAATTATCAGGCTATTAGTGATAAAACGACAGCGTTGAGTTTAACTAATCATGCCTATTTTAATTTAGCTGGGGAGCATACTCAGCGAACGGCTCTTGAACATGATTTAGTTATCCACGCTTCTCACTACTTAAAAAATGGTGCGGGTAATATTCCTACAGGGGAAATTGTCGATGTGACTGGGACGGGATTCGATTTTCGCCAATTAAAACGTATTGGCATCGATTTTATGCGAGATGAATGTCAAAAAGCCGCTAATGGCTATGATCATGCGTTTATTTTAGACAAACAAAAAATAGCAGATAAAGCATCGATTGCCACAGTTATTGCCCCTGAAGGTGAGCTTAAAATGGATGTTTTTACTACCATGCCTTCTATACAGTTTTATACAGGAAATTTTTTGGCACAGAGTAAAGGAAAAACTCGTCGTTATGGTAATTATTCGGGGCTGGCTTTAGAGACACAATATTTTCCTGATGGGCCGAATCATCCTGAATGGGGTGAGAACCAAGGTATTTTAGCTGCAAATACTCCGTGGCATAGCCAAACAATATATAAATTTTATCAGTAATAGATAAAGGAAAGTGTAAACGCTTTCCTTTTTTACTGTTTATTTGATCATTTTACTTTTTAAATTTCTTATCTTCACTGATAATCATGCCACTTGTTTTATAACTTACTCTTTTTCTTAGCCATCGATTAATGACACAAGGTTTTTAATGCAGAATAAGAGTTATTTATGAGGTGGATATGGCAACTATCAAGGATGTGGCAAAAGAAGCGGGTGTTTCTGTTGCTACGGTATCTCGGGTCATTAATAACTCACCAAAAGCGAGCCGAGCATCGATAGAGATTGTCAATTCGGCAATGCAAAAATTAGGTTATCGCCCCAATGCTGCTGCGCGAGCACTGGTCAGTCAAAGTACCCAAACATTAGGTGTTTTGGTGCATGACGTATCCGATCCCTTTTTTGGGACCTTGGTCAAAGCGGTCGATAATATTGCCAGAAAAGCGGGAAAACATATTCTGGTATGTAATGGTTACCATGATGCGCAAGATGAACGCCAATCTATAGAACTCTTGATCAACAGCCGTTGTGATGGCTTAGTGATTCACTCTAAGGCACTTTCTGATGAAGAGTTGTTAGCTTATGCCAATGAAGTTAATAGCATGGTATTAATTAACCGTTTTATCCCAGAAATTGCGGAACGTTGTGTCGCCTTAGATAACTACAAAGGGGCATGGATTGCCACCGAACATCTTATTCGTCAAGGTCATACTCAAATCGCCTATATCTCATCCACTCACCATATTGAAGATACCAGCCAAAGGCTTGCGGGATATAAAGCTGCTTTAGCAGCTTATAATATTAGTTTGCCTGAAAGCTATGTCGAATATGGCGAGCCAGAAGGCGAAGGGGGAGAGCAAGCGATGATGCGTCTATTAACCAAGTCGATAGATTTTACAGCAGTGGTCACCTATAACGACTTTATGGCTGCAGGGGCATTATCGGTGCTTGATGAAAATGAGATCCCTGTTCCTGAAAAAATTTCAGTGATTGGCTTTGATGATGTACTTATCGCTCGTTATATTCATCCTCGGCTAACAACGGTGCGTTATCCGATACATATGATGGCAGAGCAAGCAGCAACATTAGCGTTAAAGCTTTCTCAAGGGGAAGTCCTAACCCAAAAGCAGCGTATTTACTCACCCACTCTGGTTCAGCGCAACTCCGTTTATAATTTAAGCCACCTTTCTTAATCATCCATTATACTTTAAACATGTTACAAACTTCTGATAATAGGCTCAGAAGTTTATAACAGTTTGTTTAAGCGCCTTTTTTATCTGTTTTATCGCTTAAAAATATTCTTATTATTATCTGGTTATTTCTTGTAATCGTTATCAAACTCTCTTTATTTTGTTTATTTTTAGCGATGACTTTTTTCTCAATTAAAAGAGCATAAAGTGAAATCAGCGAATTTTGTTGATTTATTAGTTAAGGTAATCGTTTGTTATGTGCTTTATCGATCCGATTTTTAACATAGGCGATAAAATTGTGAACGGAGTAACGGAAAAAGCAAGTGGAAACGTTTACATTGATATTCTCTTCTCTCTATGGGTCTGAAAGGAAAATATTATGCATACAGAAGGTGTTGGATTAAGCACAATAGATTATGCAATCTTTGCCCTCTATGTCATCATTATTATTAGCCTTGGATTATGGGTTTCTCGTTCAAAAGATGGAGCTAAAAAAGGAACAAAGGATTACTTCCTAGCGGGTAAAACACTGCCTTGGTGGGCGATTGGTTCTTCTCTTATTGCTGCTAATATCTCAGCTGAGCAATTCATTGGTATGTCTGGCTCAGGATTTTCGATAGGTCTTGCTATTGCATCTTATGAATGGATGGCAGCATTGACGTTAATCATCGTTGCTAAATACTTTTTGCCTATTTTTATTGAAAAAGGCATTTATACCATTCCTGAATTTGTTGAGAATCGTTTTAAAAGTCGTAATTTAAAGACGATCCTCGCCGTATTCTGGTTAGCACTCTTTATTTTCGTTAACTTAACATCTGTATTGTATTTAGGATCATTGGCGTTAGAAACCATTCTTGGTGTGCCGATGATGTATGCCATTATTGGTCTGGCACTATTTGCGGTTATCTACTCGCTTTACGGTGGACTTTCAGCGGTTGCATGGACGGATGTTGTACAAGTTTTCTTCTTGATCCTCGGTGGACTTTTCACGACCGTACTTGCTGTTAGCTATATCGGTGGTGATGGCGGAATAATGGAAGGCTTAAGTAAGATGACAGCCGCCGCGCCAGATCACTTTAAAATGATCTTAGCAAAAGAAAACCCACAATTTATGAATTTGCCAGGAATTGCTGTGCTAATCGGTGGGCTATGGGTTGCTAACCTCTATTACTGGGGCTTTAACCAATACATTATTCAGCGTGCTTTAGCTGCTAAATCTATTAATGAAGCGCAAAAAGGTTTAGTGTTTGCCGCTTTCTTAAAACTGATTGTGCCTATTTTAGTTGTTGTGCCGGGGATCGCAGCTTTTGTTATCACAACCGATCCTACGCTGATGGCAGGATTAGGAACAATGGCACAGGAGCATATCCCAACCTTAGCGCAAGCGGATAAAGCCTATCCTTGGTTAACACAATTCTTACCTATTGGGGCTAAAGGGGTTGTGTTTGCAGCACTGGCAGCAGCTATCGTTTCTTCTTTAGCTTCCATGCTTAACTCTATCGCGACTATTTTCACGATGGATATTTATAAAGAATATATTGGGCCAAAATCCTCAGAAACCCGCTTAGTTAATGTGGGACGTATTAGTGCGGTGATTGCATTAATTATTGCTTGCTTTATTGCGCCACTGTTAGGGGGCATTGATCAGGCATTCCAATATATCCAAGAGTACACAGGTTTAGTGAGTCCTGGTATCTTAGCTGTATTCTTGTTAGGACTATTTTGGAAGAAAACTAATGCCAAAGGGGCAATTATAGGGGTTGTACTCTCAATTCCTTTTGCTTTATTCCTAAAATTAATGCCACTAGGAATGCCATTCCTTGACCAAATGATGTATACCTTTATTTTCACCGCGGTTGTTATTGGTTTGGTCAGCTTAACCTCAACGAAAAGTGATGATAGCGTAGGGGCGATTGTATTAACTGATGCAACATTTAAAACCCAAAGTGGGTTCAATATTGCTTCTTATATCATTATGATCATCCTCTGTGTGCTTTATGCTGTATTTTGGTAATTAGTAATTAATTTTATTTATCAATGTATTACAAAAAAAAGCAGAGCCAATAGCTCTGCTTTTTTTGTCACTTCAATGCCTATTCAAATCTTCTTATCTTTGTTGCTCTAAATTGCTTTGATGCAGATTAAAAAATATCACTAAATTGCAAAAGAAAATTATTCTCACAGTCAATTGATTAAGATAATATTAATCATTCTCATTACTATAACCATTATTTGACTTCAGGGATTTGTTATGAAATTTAAAATAAGTGCTTTAACAGCCTGTATTTTAATGACTTCTTATTCACTACACGCACAAGAAGATAAAGTAGAACGATTAGTTGTATCAGCCTCAGGGTTTGCACAGCAACAAACAGATGCACCCGCTAGCATTACGGTAATCAACAAAGAACAATTAGAGAAAAAACCGATACACGATCTTGCTGATGCCGTAAAAGGGGTTGAAGGCGTCAGTGTGAATGGTAATGCAAATAAACAAGAAATTACTATTCGTGGCTTACCCGGAGAATACACACTGATTTTGGTTGATGGCAGACGTCAAAATAGTCGTGAATCACGCCCTAATGGGAGTGGTGGATATGAAGGTGGATTTATTCCTCCTGCGGATGCCATTGAACGGATCGAGGTAATACGTGGGCCAATGTCATCACTTTATGGCTCAGATGCGATGGGCGGTGTGATTAATATTATTACTAAGCCTGTTACTAAAGAGTGGCATGGTGCAGTTTCCATGGGGGGAACATTGCAGCATAACCGTGACGCGGGAGATTCTATCAATGGTGATTTTTATCTTTCCGGCCCATTAATTGAAGATAAGTTAGGTTTACAACTTTATGGTAGTAGCTACTTACGTGCAGAAGATAAAATTACATATGGGCAAGGGCGTAACGATAATAAAAATATTACGGCCAAATTAGCTTTTACTCCTACAGATAACCAAACCATTTTATTAGAAGCTGGGCGCAATTCGCTACAACGCACGACAACACCGGGTAAATCGATGAGCGAATTTACCAATCGTGGTGGACGTCTTGATAAAAACAAAATGCTAGAAACGAATAATGACCGTAACCATTGGGCATTAACTTATAAAAATCAGTTTGATATTTTGCACTCTGAGTTAAGTGTTTATCAAGAGCAAACCAAGCGTGTTCAAAAGACGGAAGGTGTAGATAAAGCGACAGGAAATAGCTACAAATATTATGAAGATCGCCGCCCTGAAATCACTAATACTGTTTTCGATGCTAAATTTACCGCATTCCTTCCTGATAATGTGATGACTTTTGGTGGTCAATACCAATATGCACGTTTAAAAGACGAATCTTCAGTCGGCGGTAAAGAGGTCAAACAATCTACGATCACCGCTGATCAAAAAGCGTTATTTTTAGAAGATGAATTTAGTGTCACAGATAATTTAGCCCTAACTGGGGGAATACGTCTTGATGATCATGAATACTATGGTAAGCACTGGAACCCAAGAGCATACGCGGTTTACCATTTAACCGACGAATTTACCATAAAAGGGGGGATTGCTAAGGCCTTTAAAGCCCCGAGTTTACGAGAAATTAGCCCTCAATATGGTACATCAACGGAAAAAGGGCGAGCGATTATGTATGGTAATCGTGACTTAAAACCTGAAACTTCGGTTAGCCAAGAAATTGGTGTTGGTTATGACAATGGTGATGGTTTTACCGCCAATGTGACCTTCTTTAATACAGAATTTAAAGATAAGCTTACCAACTACGATACGGGTGAAATCGATCCTATTACCGGATTAAAACTGTACCAATATGATAATGTGGGTAAAGCTAATATTAAAGGGATTGAAACCGCGGTTGCATTCCCTGTCGCTGATAATTGGCGAGTAAGTGCTAATTACACTTATATCAACTCTAAGCGTAAAAGTGATGACGAAAAATTAGGCTCTGGTGAATCATTAAAAGGTTATCCATTGGATATGACACCAAAACATAGCGCCAATGCGCGTGTTGATTGGCAATACGATGAAGCTACCAGTTTCTATGCCAATACTGCCTATACTGGTAAGCAAATTTGGGCGGCTCAACGAAATGGTTATACTGGCGCTCGTTATCGTAGTGGTTATACAACCTTTGATTTAGGAATGACCTATAACTTTAATAAAAATACCATGCTAAATTTAGCCGTATTGAATATTACTGATGAAACGGGTCCTGCGGTCAACGATAAAGGGGGGAACTGGGTCGTTGATGAAGGCCGTCGTTATTGGGCAAATATCAAATATAGTTTTTAATCTATCTCAATAAAGGTAAGCCTCATTTATTATGGGGCTTACTGCCATCATTTGATAATAACTTACAGAGTATCTGATTGATGAGAATACTAATGTTATGTGGAATGATAATGTTATCTTCTATTGTGCAAGCAAGACCTAATCAACAAGTTCCTCAACTCACACCACAAGTATCAACCTATTATCACATTATGGAAAAAGAGGTTGAGCATCAAGGAAAGCAGTATCGCTTTTTTCTTGCGATCCCCAAAAATACGCCTAAGACAACAGTGCTGTATAGTGTTGATGGAAATGCACAATTTCCACTTATTGTGAATGAAGCACTAGCGCAAGCGAAAAAGCCATTGCCTGTTATTGCAAGCCTAGGCTATGTAGGTGAAAAGGCCTATTTTATAGCGGAAAGAACTCACGACTATACCCCAAGAGTACATGGCGAAGCCTTTGCCAAAGGCGGTAATGCTGAACAGTTTTATCAGTTTATGGTAAGCCAATTAAAACCCTATGTACTAGCACAGGCGGCGCAAGAAAACATCACTATTACTGAGCAATCACTATTTGGACACTCCTTTGGTGGCGTGTTTATGCTATATGTATTATTTAATCATCCAGACGCTTTTCAACGCTATATTGCTGCTAGCCCATCTCTTTGGTGGGGAAAAGGTGAGTGGATCACTCAAGATAAATGGCAACAGATCCCCAATAATGTTGCGGTGACCATTACATTAGGTGAATTAGAAGAAACCCCTGATTTTTCTCAAATGAGCGAAGAGCAACGCTTGCGCTATCAAACGCGTAGTAGCTGGCTTACTCCTCGACAACTCTGTGATTATCTTACTGATGCCGGCAAAACATGCCAATTTTACCTCTTTACGGGTAAAGGACATGGCAGTTCAATCCCTGATGCAATCAAAACCGCTTTAGAACAAAGTACAGAATAAGCGTTGTTATTAACGGCTGTTTTATTTAATAAAATAGCCGCTATTCTGCTCTGTGCGCTGTTATCACAAAGGCTATAGATTATTCTCAATTTAAAAAAATAATTTGCGCCAAGGACTACTTTTTTACCGTGAAAGGACGATAATAACGGATAGGATAAATAAAATTACTCGCTAGCATTAGATTTTATAATTTTATTTATTTTTAGTAACGAGCTATATTCACGCACCCCTAACTTAGGGACGCCACCCACTGTTTTCATCACTATTGCTTTCATCTTTTCTAGATGAAAGGAGTGCCAATGTCTGGCTTCGAGAAAACAGCGCATGATTAACCGTTTTGATTGTGGAGACGAGGGTAGTGAAACAGAACACTACTTTGGTACGCAAAGGTGACAGTACATTAGTACCTGTCGCGGGTTTAACGGTATTTGCTATCGCATCAGGCTATTTAATGAGTTTAATTCCACTATCTATGGATAGTTTTGGTATTGATACTTTTTATGCTAGCTGGTTAGCAAGCATTTACTTTATTGGATTACTTATAGGTTCAGTGATGATCGAACCTATTATTGCAAAAATAGGGCATAGGCTCTCTTTTGTGCTGTTTTTATTGTTGTTAGCATTCACCGTGAGTATTTTGCCACTGTTACCTTATTTATCGGTATGGCTAGTATCTCGCTTTTTCGGTGGTATGGCGGTTGCGGGTATCTTTGTTGTAGTCGAATCATGGTTATTAATTGGTGATAATCCTAAAGAGCGAGCTAAACGCTTGGGCTTTTATATGACATCACTTTATGGTGGCACAACATTAGGTCAGCTTGCTATTGGTGCCATTGGTACGCAAGGGGCAATTCCTTTTATCGCGGTATTGGCATTGCTATTAATTGCAGTGTTACCTCCTTTGTTTTTTAAACAAGGACAACCCCAATGCCACGAGCATAAAAGTTTGTCACTTAAACAGATTAGCCGGCTGAATAAAGCTTCTTTAGTAGGCTGTATGGTTTCTGGCGTTGTGATGGGGAGTATTTATGGCATGATGCCATTGGCTTTAAATCAAGGACAATTTAACACCGACCAAATTGGGGTGTTGATGGCAGCAATTATTTTAGGTGGTATGGTTGTTCAGCCTATTATTAGCAAATTGTCGGTGATGATGAGTAAAACCCTATTATTAGCCATGATGTGCTTAGTTGGGGTATTTGCGATGGGCATGACTTATCTGTCTAATGACTATGTGGTGTTAATTATTGCATTAGCTTTATTAGGAATGTCATCTTTTGCACTTTATCCTATTGCTATCACATTAGCTTGTGATCATGTTAATGCGAGCTATATTGTGGCAATTACTCAGGTGATGTTATTAAGTTACAGCGTGGGTTCAGCAATGGGGCCATTAGGCGCAGGTATGTTTATGTCACAAGCAAGTAACGGCATTATGAACTTTTTCTTTGTCGTATTATTAGCGACAGCTGTATATATGTTATTTGCCAGTTTACGACGCAAAAGCCATATTGTGCTTAACTAATTGCGTTAAACACTTTCATTCTTTGATATCAACCGAGTTGCTTTTAAGAGTAACTCGGTTTTTTTTATTGATGCGTGATGGTTAATTAAGATCCTTCTCATATTTTTACCCCACTATTTAGCAAATGATAAAGTCATTAAATAAAGATGATTTTAATTATCATCGATTGATACAACATGGAAATAATTCTTTGAAAATATTCATATTTAGCTTTATCTCTCTGATTATCTTACCCATTTCTGTTTCCCAAGCGATAACACCGACACAAAATAAACAGCTGGTGGCTTATGCAACGGATCTACCTAGAGCCGTTATTTATGATCCAGCCTACCGTAAAATTAATTATCCTAATGGTGATGTGCCTGCTCATTATGGGGTGTGTAGTGATGTGATTATTCGTAGTTACCGAGGAATTGGCATTGATTTACAAAAATTGTTACATGAAGATATCAAAGCCAATTTTGCACTTTACCCTAGTAAACGTATCTGGGGACTTAGTCGACCTGATACTAATATTGATCACCGCAGAGTACCCAATTTGGAAGTTTTTTTCTCGCGTAAGGGAAAGGTGAAACCTATTAGCAAAGAGGCGTCAGACTACTTGCCTGGTGATATTGTTAGCTGGCGCTTAGATAATGGGCGTCCTCATATTGGTCTCGTCATAGACAAGAAAAGCAGTGATAATCAGCGCTATTTAGTGATGCATAATATTGGTTTTGGACAAGTCGCTGAAGATGTTTTATTTTCGTGGAAAATAACCGGACATTACAGTTATTAAAACTAGATTTAAATAGAATATAAAAATATTTACTAATAACGAGTAATAGCAAAATAAAAAGAAAGTTAATTAATATAATATTAATAGACGCCCATACTAAAAATAATTATTTTGGTATGGGCGTCTATTTCTGGGGGTGAATATTTTCATCAGAAATATTCATAATTAGTCCTCTAAGCCACCGAGTAACATACTGACAACGGCAACGGAACAAATAAGGGAAAGGAAAAGAATGAAAAATGAGCTACTGATCATAATGACCTCCTAATTTATTGCTATTTTTAAATAAAAAACCTCACTAAATACACGTTATTAATTGATTACTCTATATACTAGATGATTTATAAATAAAGTCAAACTAACCTATTATTTTATAATGCTATTTTTGGTGAAAATTCTTTATTTTATGCAAAGAAGTGCAAAATTGTGATCAAAGAGACTCAGGAGGGGCTAGCCCCTCTGATGTTCTACGCAGAATGCGGTAGAGAAATATTAGGAAGAGGAGGAAGCCCAAAAGCGGCTCTTGCCCGATCGCAAGCTTCATTTTTTACGCCATTAGCCCAAGATTGTTCAAATTCACGGCAAGGGGATGGCCTCTGTTCATAAATTGCACAACTCACGCATTCACCAACTTCACCAATCAATTTTTCACAGCGTGGTTGTTTCTCATTAGTTCCTTTCATACATGATAGAAAAGGGGTTAAGGGTTCGGTAAATTCGTCAGGAACAACACCACCACCACTTTTCATTTCAGCCCAATAGAAAGAGACTCTAAAATAGGCGCAACATGCACCACAATGCATACAGGGATTATCCTGCATATAAATAAAATCGTTAGAATGTTTGCTCATACCAGATACCGTTTTATCTGACCTTAAAGTAATATAAGAAGTTTTTGAAAATCGTTTTCACTTAAGAGAAGCAACAAAGAAAGAAAGAGAAACAATGCCTCTCTTAGCTAGCTATTATGCGCTGAATGAAAATATTTTTTCAAGAGCAATATTTGCTTTTTGTAGTCAAATTTCCACTAATGCAGTGCATAATATGGGGTGTGGTAATTTATTGAATGATATAACTTAATCTTGCCGTGAATTACTGGTTAGTACTTAATAATAGCAATCAATTATTTTGATTGTTTTTTGTTCGACTGATGCGGGGCTCTACAAAACAAAAAACCTCATTTCGAAATGAGGTTTTGAAAATTTTCATTTATTTTATCAGCAACTATTTTTTATTCTTTAAAATGGCCCCTTAAAAATAAATAACGCACCCGCACCAATTAAAATAAAACCGATAAAGTGGTTAAGTGTGAAACTTTCACCTAAATAAGTCACCGAAAAAACAGCAAAAATGGTTAGTGTGATGACTTCTTGAATGGTTTTTAATTCGGCGGCGCTGTAATAGTTGTGGCCGATACGGTTTGCAGGAACTGCAAAACAGTATTCAACAAAAGCGATTAACCAACTGAGTAAGATCACTATAATTAACGGCTTGTTACCGTATTTTAAATGGCCATACCAAGCAAAAGTCATAAAGATATTGGAAATTATCAGCAGAATAATGGGGGTAAATTTATACAACATATTTGTCATACCACCAGAGGTTTTAAAGGGAGAAAGTAGCAAAAAATCAGCGATGAGATTACTGCAAAACGCTTTGTTTTGCTATTGACATCAAGTAAAAAAAGTCTATTTTTTTAGATCTATTGCTAAAAATAGAACTTCGGAGGATCAAAAAAAATTGACTTAAATCGAGAAAAAACACTAAACCTGATTTTTTTATATTATCCTCTCAATAGATAAATATAACGCTTACTAAGATTATTATTAAAACACCTTTTTTTATAAAAAATACTAATAAAATAGATAGATTTAAAGACTTATTAATTATAGTTTTACTTCTTATTAAGATTTATTTTCTACACTTAATGCGACATATCCTAAATTTGTGTTTTCGCACTAATAGATGTGGTGTTAATTCTTTAATACCTTATATTTGACAGTCAAATTTAGTAAAAAACTTATTATTGGGAGCCAACGTGAAGATAGGTACGCTTTTAATTTCTTACAGTTTACTCACAATGAGTTTGATCTCTTTTTCCTCCTTTGCTCAAGTAAATCACGATCCCCTGACCAAATGTTATGAGTTGTCAACAGATGCAAGCCAAACAACCATTAAATCTTGTCTATTAGATGAACTGAGATTATCTGAAGAGCAGTTGAATGTTATCTATAATAAAAGCAAAGGCGACCTTGAAGATAGTGACTCTATCGCGGCTAAAAGTGCTATTGATGCATTAGTCAGTTCACAAGAGCAGTTTATTCTTTTTAGAAGTAGTGAATGCCAACGTCAATCTGCTTTAATGATGGGGGGCAATGGTGCTGATGAAGTACTGCTGGCTTGTGAAATAAAATTAAATCAATGGCGAGCTAAATTATTACTCACTAATTAAGCCATAAATACAAAACACCTGTATAAAAGGTGTTTTGTATTTGGGTCAATCCGTTGACCATGACGTTAAGTTATTTGGTTATCGTTTTTATATTGTTTCGTTTAAACTAACAATCTTCAATAATAAGATAAGCGGCATGAACAGGGCCATGAACTCCCCATACTTTGATTAATTCAATATCAGCCGTTGAACTTGCACCACCAATTAAATTGATACATGAAGGCATTCTGATCCCATCTTGTGCCATTTTGTGTAAACGCTCTGCAAGTTGAGCCACTCGCGGTAAAATGTCACTTTTGCGTAAAATAACAATCGAGGTTTCAGGTAACAGGCTGACAGAACGCCCTTTTTCCGGAGAAGAAAACAGCACAATCCCGCCAGATTCTGTTAATCCCGCTTCCGCAAAGACAATCCCTATTTGAGAGCGCTCAGCATGAATAATATTTTCATGACCGAGTTTAGGATCCCAAATATAAGTTTCAAATTTTTCACTAATAGCTTGTGTTACACCAAGTGCATTTAAGCGCTCATCTCCACTTATTATCACTGAGCCTTGACAATCATAGCTTTCACAAAGCGCTATTAAGCTATTTATCACTTGTTCTGGTTTAGTGATAACGCATCTTACTTGCTGGGTTTGTGCAAAATCAGTAAATTCTTTGCATAATTCATCTTGGGTTAAATTTGTTAAGCGTGTTTTAGCTAAATTATTAATAGGGGGATCTTGTGGTTTTGGCGTATGCGTCACCTCACGTCCTAATTTTTGAGCAATAGTTTGCAGAAACTCAGCACGATTTTGTTCGTTTAACATATTATTTTTTTCCTTCTGCTTTGTGGCGCTTAAACCAACTACGGAAACTATAACCATCGGGTTTTGGGAGATCACGTGATGCCATCCAATCATTGAGTACACTTATCTTGATTGGAGTTGAGCCATTTTTGATCATCAAGCCCGCCATCTTAGCCCCTACATTCATGCCAACTTTCCAAAGCGTGGGGTGCGCATTAATGTAATTAAACATACCGGTTACACGACGCTCAGCTTTTGGTGTTAAACCACTTTCCGCCATGACTCGACGATGTTTAAGGATCAATTGTGCTAAAGGGATTTTGACCGGACAGACCACATTACATGCATTGCATAATGAGCAGGCATAAGGTAAGTCATGAAAATCTTTATAGCCTCCTAAGAGTGGCGAAATAACTGCACCGATAGGGCCGGGATAAATAGAGCCATAAGCATGACCACCGATATTACGATAAGCAGGACAGGTGTTTAGACAGGCTCCACAACGGATACAGCGTAGAATATCTTTAAATTGTGAGCCTAAAATTTCAGAGCGACCATTATCGACAATCACTAAATGAAATTCATCAGGGCCATCAACATTACCCGCTTCACGAGGTCCAGTTACCCAAGTGTTATAACTGGTTAGGCGTGAGCCAACCGCACTACGACATAACATCGTGATCAGCGGATCGACTTCTTCAAAAGTAGGCGCAACACGTTCCATTCCCATAACGGCAATATGGGTTTTAGGTAATGTGGTCGTCATTCGTGCATTACCTTCGTTAGTTACTAAACAGACTGAGCCCGTTTCTGCAACCGCAAAGTTACAACCTGTGACTCCAATATCAGCAGAAAGAAAATCTTGTCGAATACGTTGCCTGATAAAAAGGGTCATATCTTCAGGGGTTTCACTACCTTGATAACCTAGTTTTTCATTTAGCACTTTACGTATTTGGTAGCGATCTTTATGGATCGCCGGTACAACAATATGAGAAGGGGGATCGTTATCCAGTTGCAGAATATATTCACCAAGGTCGGTTTCGATAATCTCAATACCTTCATTTTGTAAGGCTTTGTTCATACCGATTTCTTCGGTTACCATCGATTTTGATTTAACGATTTTCTTGGCATTTTTCTGTTTGGCAACGTTACAAATATAGCGTGTCGCATCTTCTGCCGTTTTGGCAAAATAGACATGACCGCCGTTTTCAGTCACTTTTTCTGATAATTGATAAAGATAAGCGTCTAAGTTTTCAAGAACATGGTTACGGATTTGTTCTGCGCGATCACGCCACGCTTCCCAATCACCTAACTCTTTTACCATTATTTGGCGATTGGCTCCAATGCGCTCTTGTGCCATAACAACGGCGTTACGCATAATAGTATCATTCATTTCATGCGCTAAGCGTGGTCTAAAATCGATATTACTGGTTTTAATAGACATTGCAGCCCCCTTATTGACTCATTAAAACTTGTGCAATATGCAGCACTTTGACAGGACGCTTTTCACGACTTAAACGGCCTTGAATATTAATTAAACAACTGGTATCTGCACCAATGACGTAATCAGGGCTGACTTCCATGATATGTTTTACTTTTTCAGTGACCATTTCACCGGAAATTTCTGACATCTTTACTGAGAAGGTGCCGCCAAAACCACAACAAGTTTCTGAATTGGCGAAAGGTAATATTTCGAGTCCTTCAACATGTTTTAATAAGGTTAAAGGTTCACTAACAACCCCTAACTTTCGCGTTAAACTACAAGAGGGGTGATAAACCGCTTTACCCGCAAGGCGGGCGCCAACGTCAACCACACCTAAGGTGTTGACGATAAAGCTGGTAAGATCAATTAAACGATCTGCCACACCTTGGGCTCGCTGCGCCCATTGAGGCTCATCGGCAAGATAGCTGGGATAGCCTTTAATCGCATAAGTGCAAGAGCCTGCGGGGGAAATAATCGGATAATCATTAACTTCTAATGTCTCAATTAACGATTTCATCGCGGGTTTTGCATCATTAACATAACCGCTATTAAGTGCTGGCTGACCACAGCAACCCTGGCGCTCTTGAAATAATACTTCGCAACCTAATTTTTCGAGCAATAATACGGTATCTCGTGCCGAATCTGCTTTTAGCACATCACCAAGACAGGTTGCATAAAAATTAACTTTCATTCACCGAACTCCAAAACATCGCTCAGATGTTGTCATTTTTATTTAAGATAAAATTCTTATTGGTTATTTTTCTTTATTTTCGTTATGTCAAAGCGATAGGTGATAGCCAAGATAAGCCATCACTTATCTTGTATAGTTAATTCATTAGGTGATAAATAATGCCGATTTTGGCACCTAGGATGATGATATAGGCAATACAATATTTTAATGTTTCTCGCATAATGGCACTGCTTTGCCCATCCATTTTGGTCGCCGAAACGGCGATCGCGATGCTTTGTGGTGAAATCATCTTACCGCCAGTCGCCCCAGAGGTATTAGCCGCTGCGAGAATAAAGGGATCAACATGGAGTTTTGCCGCTGCACTGGTTTGAAGCTTGCCAAATAGTACGTTAGAGTTTGTATCGCTTCCGGTTACAAACGTTCCTAGTGCACCAATGACTGGGGCAATAAAGATAAATCCAGCGCCAGTAAAGTTAACTAATGTTTCCGCAATGCTACCAATCATGCCACTGAAATCCATTACCGTTGCCATCGCAACAATAGCCATAATGGCAATAATGGAGTTCTTTAATTGAATTGTGGTTTTTACTAATACAGAAAAGAGCGTTGAAAGGCTTGCACCTTGAATAGTGCCACCAACAAAACTCGCTAAAATAATCAATACCCCAGGCGTACTTAACCAAGCAATAGTTTGATATTCAGTTTGAGTATCACTTAATACAAAAGGAATTTTAGTTGCAATAGTTCCTACTGCGGTTTGGATTGTAGGGAATAGCGGAGAGCAGGCTAAGATAAAAATAAAAGTAAACAGATAGATCGAGCTAGCGACTAATAGCTCTTTAGCTGAGTGTTTTGTTGGCTGTTTACTTTTATCATGGCCTGTTTTCATGCGTTTAGCCAAGAAAATAACCACAATCAGACTGACTAGGCTTCCTGCAAAGGCAGGTAATTCTGCACCTAAATTAGCTGCGACAATATATTGAGGGATTAAGGTGCTGATCCCACACATTAAAGTAATAAAGCCGACACCTTTAATGGCTTTAATACCACCACCAGCAATAGCAACAATGACAAAAGGTAATAGAATATTGAATAAACCAAGTTGGATAATAATGGTTTTACTTAACACCAATACATCAAGGCCGGTATTTTGTGCCAAAATAGACACTGGAATACCAACGGCACCAAATGCGGTAGGTACCGTATTTGCGACTAGTGAAGCGACGGCTGCTTTAAAGGGATCAAAACCTAGTGCGATTAAAATACCGATAGGAATAGCAACTGCTGTACCATAACCTGCAACAGCTTCTAAAAAACCGCCAAAACACCAAGAGATAAGTAAAACTTGTACGCGTTTATCATCGCTGATCCCCGCTAATACGTCTTTTAATACCTCCATTCCTCCTGTTTTTAGCATTAGGTTATAGCTGTAAATAGCCGCCAGAATAACGATGATAATCGGCCATAACCCCTTTACCGCACCATAAAGTACAGATACAGAGGCAAATTGAAGGGTGTTATTCCAATGAAAAATAGCGAGAGCCACAGTGATAATTAGCGAAACGAGGACAGCGTGATGAACGGCCGATTTCATTTTTAAAATCATAAAAATCAGAACGGCTAAAGGAACAATTCCCAGTAAAAATGATAGATAGTCTGACATAATTATTTTTATCCTTAAGTTTGCAATTTTTTATCGTTTATCACTGCACCGGCAAACCTATTCATTCGTCATTTATGTTTTGTGTAGGGCACTTAGTTTGATGGTTTTCTATTTTGCTGAAACGATAAATCATAAAGAAAAAAAGATAGTTACCTAAAGAAATAATATAAGCATTCGTTACTTAAACTATTGTCAGGTTAGGTTGTGGGCTATTGTAGGAAAAATTTAGAAAGATGTAATAGAATAAAATCAATTGTGTGACAAATATAAAAAAAATCTATTTTTGTTACTAACTAGTTATTATTTGTCTTGTTTTTTGACTTTTATCAATGTAATTAATTTATTGTTATTGTTATCAAGATGATTTTTGATAGTAAAAATAGAGTTTTTTATTACTTATACTGGTAACTTGTTCGATACATTAAAGCCTAACTTAGCTTTTTTTATTGGTATCCGGCTCATTCAACGCCCACAAATCATAAGTTTTTCTAATGTTTTATTGTCTGTGTTATAAAAATCAGTTTTATAAACCAAAGTACGTTACCATTTAATATATTCATTATTGATATTAATTATTTTTTATATTTTATCTTTCATTATAATTAATAAATAATAATGTTTTATTTTTAAATTTATATAGAGATTAATTCTTTTTATCTTTAATTTTTAAAAAAATTATTTTAAGTTTTTTTATTTGTTTTTTTGTGGAAAATAAAAATGATAAAAAATAAACGCTAATTTATTTTATATTGCTTTGTTCCAATAAATAAAAATGTGATTAGTATTAGATATATTAGTTATTCAAATATCATAAAAAAAAGATAATATTATACAAATTGTTTAGTTGACACTCGACTATCAGTGATGAAGTTCTTTTTTATGTTACATTATGATATTACTAGTATAATAGGTAAATTATTTGTATTACAAATCAGTGTGATAATTAATATTTAAACAAGTGATTAGATAAGAATGCTGTAAATATTGAATGGCTAGTAAATATAGCTAAAGTTAAAATAGTGATCGAGATCTGCTTTTTTCTTAATAAAAAATCGTCATATATCCCAAAAAAGGGATGTCTTATTATTACTCTCTATTTTTAATTGTGACTAAAACGACTATTGTTAGGGTATTAACAAAGAGGAAATAATACATACACTAGAAAATTGTCAGCATATCATTTTCACTTACTTATCTGTTTTTCCGCTTATTGTTATTTCTTTGTTATCGGGTACAAGTAGCGAAACTTTCTGCCACTTAACTATCAGGTTTATTCTGTTTTTGCTGCTTGTTTTTTCTACAAACTTTGATGCTTGTTTATTTGAAATCGCGTTAAGTACGATCGCTTATAAAGCCCGAGAGATTGAAAATAACGCCCATAAAAAGCAAGATCAGCTGATAAAAATCTTTATCGTTGATAAATAATTTCATAAGTTATGTTAGCAATGTTTTAGGATTTAACATTTGAGGTTGTTTTATGCTCAGAGTAAAAAGTAGCCATGTTGTTCATAAAAAGCATCTGTATGGTGATTGTGATTAGCTGTGTTGAACAGCGATTAAATCAAAAAGCGATTCATTATGAGTCGCAATTTCATACAATATTGAGATGTTTTATGCTGACAAGGATGTTAAACAACAATCAGTAAGAGCATACTTTTTGATTTATAAATAAACTAGGAGTAAGTCACTAGTATCCACCAGCGTTATCGTTAATTAACTCAATTTAGGCAATAAAGTAGACAATAAACAATAGACTTTTGCGATAAAAGCAATAATCCACTTTATTGAAATACACAGTGATTAATGGCTACTTTTTTAGCATTTTTAACTTATTATTGGTTTTTTCTTTTTCAATAAAAGTGATTAATACTGCAGTGTCTCTTTTTGGTGATTTTTTGCCCTGAAGTGCATCCGTTTATTTTCTGTTAAAATAGCTCATATTAAATATTTAGTAGTAAGAAAATTAGGAGTAAATATGAATATTCTACTTATTAACGGTGGACAAAAATTTGGGCATTCTGCAGGACAATTAAACCGTACATTACATGATATCGCTCTGGCACATTTGGCGACATTAGGGCATCAGGTAAAAGAAACACAAATTGAAGAAGGCTATGATATCAACGAAGAGATAGAGAAATTTATCTGGGCTGATACTATTATTTATCAGATGCCGGGCTGGTGGATGATGATGCCATGGAAAGTGAAAAAGTATATGGATGAAGTCTATACTTATGGTCACGGCAAACTATATGAAAATGATGGACGTACTCGTCATGATCCAAGCAAACAATATGGTAGCGGGGGATTGTTGCAAGGTAAGCAATATATGATCTCCGTGACTTGGAATGCCCCTATTGAAGCTTTCAATGAATTTGGTAATTTCTTTGATGGGCGAGGGGTTGATGGTGTCTATTTTGCTTTTCATAAATCACAACAATTTCTTGGTTTATCTCAGCTGCCTACTTTTATGACCAACAACGTCATTAAAGAGCCTAATATTGAGAAAGATATTGTAGAATATAAAGCACATCTAACCAAAGTCTTTGGCTAAAAATTAAACGGCTCAAAAGGAGTGTTATATGCGCTATATCATTATCTTTTTGAGCCTCATTTTATATGGATTTAATCTTATGGCTTATTCAGAACAAACGCTGGTATTTATCCGTCATGGTGAAAAGCCTGATAATGATAGCGGGCAATTAAGTTGTCAGGGATTAAATCGTGCGTTAGCGTTACCTAATCGATTGATAACACAATTTGGTCAGCCTGATGCGTTATTTGCTGCAGCACCAAAACAAAGTAAACTTGGAAATTCATTACGCTCTCTTCAAACTTTAACACCTCTTGCGGTGAAAACATCACTGCCAATCCATTTAAATTACCATGCCAAAGAGATAGACCCATTACGTAATAAACTGCTGAGCGAAGAATATCAGAATTCAGTCATTTTTATTGCTTGGGAGCATGATAATTTAGTTAAAGTAGTAAGGGATATTATGGCGCAATTTGGTGGTGATCCAAAAGCTATTCCTAAATGGGAAAGTGGTGATTTTGATAGTATCTATATATTAAAAATAATCAAAGAAGCAGATAAGAAAAAAGTGCTCTTTGAGCAACAGCATCAACAGCTAAATGATGTGCCTAAACAGTGTCCTTAGGCTGAAAAATGCAATATAGCATTGTCATATATATTAAAATAAGCTCGATTAATCATTTCCATATGGTTTAATTTATTGCTACCTATTTTATTTTTTATTCAAAAACTATTCTTTTATTATCTGTTTATTACCATTGTTAGGTTTATTTTAAGTGAAAATACTTAAAATCCTAATTGCCGTGTTGGTTTACTTCCCTGTTTAGTTTACTCGATAAAGTATCCTGTTGATCATTGTGAAGTAATATTGTTATTTATCATTTGAATGATTTTAAATATATCCGATAATTAAAATGTTCTAATTTTTATTACTAGGTAATAATACGAATATTTTTACTTTATTCATATAATAGATAACTATTTTGTTATCAGTTATAGCCATTGAATAAAGTGGGGACACTATATTAAGCAACCAGAGGTAATATGTTACTACAAACCATTTTAGCAGCGCTGGGCCCCATTATCTTAGGGCTTTTAGTTGGCTGGCTTTCCGGTAAATATGGATTTATTAAAAGAGAGTATTCACAAGCCTTTGCTGATTTTGTCGTTAAAATTGCTCTGCCTTTTTCACTCTTTTTAGCGGCAACCCAAGCTTCTCCGTCGGTTTTCTTTAATATCGACTATCTATTAGCTCTCGCGGTAGGATTAGTTGTTTCTTATCTTATTGGTTTTTTAGGCGGCAAGTTCTTTTTTAAACATGATAAAAAGAACTCAGCAATGCAGGCATTATCGGTTTCATTTCCTGATATGGCTTATTGTGGACCACCAGTATTACTGGCAACAGTCGGCTCATCTGGTTTGATTGCTATGGTGGTGGGAAATTTGATCTACACGGTAATTATTTTACCTTTTACTATCATGATCATTAGTGGTGCCAAACAAGGAAAAAGCATTTTACAGTCATTGCTTAATGCTATCTCTCAGCCATTAGTTTTCCTGCCTATTTTGGGGGCTATGCTAGCTATTTTCGGCGTTAAGTTACCAGAGATTTTACAAAACTCAGTGAATGAAATAGGGAAAACATCTGGTGGTGTAGCATTATTTTTCTTAGGACTATTAATTTCAGGGCTCAAACTCAAAGTTAATACTGAAATTGTTTTTAATGTGATAATAAAGAATGTTGTACAAGGGGCATTAATTTTAGGAACGGGATTTGCACTTGGATTAGAAACTGAATTATTAAAAGCCGTCTTTCTAATTGGTGTATTGCCTACTGCAACAGCGGTGCCTACTTTAGCTATTACAAATAAGGCCTATGCTGATATGGCAACGGGCACTGTATTATTAAGTACGCTATGTTCATTACTTTCTATTATTGGTGGTATCACTATTGTAGAAATGATGTAATTTTTCTAAGTATATTTACTTGGAAAAGGGTAATTAATAATAACGATGCAAATAAAAAATAAAACAGACCTTTAATTTCCGGTCTGTTTTATTTTTATCGGTAAGATATAACTAAGGTGTTTCTAATTTTAATATCTTAGCCGTTGATGCACGAATATTACGACAAGCATCGGCATCTATTTTGAGATCAATACCATAAGTTGGAATAATCGTTTTAAGACGATCTTCCCAACCCTCATTTTCAAGTTGCTGTTTAAAGCAAGATTTAATGATATTGATGGCAATAAATGCTGCTGTAGAAGCGCCAGGTGATGCCCCCAATAACACTGAAAATGATTTATCTGCGCTACTAATTAGCTCAGTACCAAACTCTAATACGCCATGATGTTTAGCTGCGGGTTTAATAATCTGCACTCGTTGACCTGCAACAGCTTCTTGCCAATCCTCATGTTGAGCCTGAGGATAGAACTGTTTAAGCATTTCAAATTGATGTGCTGACGTTTGTAATACTTGACCAATTAAATATTCAGTTAATGACCAGTTATCTTTCGCGACATCTAGCATAGGTTCAATATTGCTGGGGCGAATTGACTCAAATAAATCTAAATAGGAGCCGTGTTTTAAAAATTTACTTGAAAAACCAGCATAAGGGCCAAAGAGTAGGGAGCGTTTACCTGCAATAATACGAGTATCAAGATGGGGGACAGACATCGGTGGTGAGCCTACATCTGCTTTTCCATAAACTTTGGCATGATGGCGAGAGCTGATTTTATCTTCATCACAACGCAGCCAAATACCACTAACAGGGAAACCACCGTAGCCTTTACCTTCTGGAATACCTGATTTTTGGAGTAAATCGATAGCGCGTCCACCGGCACCAACAAATACATATTTAGCTGTAATTAGGTATTTATCATGGGTGGTGAGATCTTTAACTTCGATATTCCAACCACCAGTCTCATTTCTTTTGATATCAATAACATCATGTTTATAGTGCAACTCAAAATTATCTTGTTGAGAAAGTTGCTTAACTAATAGATGTGTTAATGCGCCATAATCGACATCAGTACCAGTAGCTACTCGGGTGACAGCAAGCTGTTGATTCGGATCACGCCCTTCCATAATTAATGGCGCCCAATCTTCAATTTGCTGTTTGTCTTCACTGTATTGCATATTTTCATAACAGTGATTGGCAGACATTTGGCGATAGCGTTGATGAAGGAATTTAACGTTATCTGCACCCCAAACAAAACTCATATGAGGGCAAGAATGAATAAAATCACGCGGATCGGCAATTTTTCCTTTTGTTACTAAATAAGACCATAATTGGCGCGATAAATCGAACTCGGTGTTCACTTCTAACGCTTTACTGATATTAACGGTGCCGTCAGGATTTGGTGGCGTATAATTTAGCTCACAGTTAGCAGCATGTCCTGTTCCCGCGTTATTCCATGAGTTAGAGCTCTCTTGACCACAATCATTAAGTCTTTCAAACATTGCGACTTTTAAATTAGGCTCTAGTTCTTTCAGAAGTGTGCCAAGTGTCGCACTCATAATGCCAGCACCAATGAGCGCGACATCTACATGTTCACTAATAGTTTTATTCATACAGACCCCAATTACTTAGTTGTTTTGGTAGGTTTAAAACATAATCCTGCATCTTCTTTGTAAACAACGTAAGCTCGTCGCCAAGGTTCATCATCCATAAGACGCCATTTATGACCAGTGCCACTGTTATCTTGCGCTAACAGCACATCACCGGGTTTAATGATAAAAGTTGAGCCATCTTTTGTTTCAAACTCTAATGTTCCTGATAACGTAATAACATAACGAGGAACGGGATCTTGATGCCAATCATATGAACCACCCGAAGTTGTTTCTCTAAACGATAACTCTGAAACAGCAATTGGCAAACTTTCACTATCGCCTCGTGAACTATCCTTAAATTCGATGATACCTTCTTCAAATAAAGAGTTACCATCTTCTCCGGTCCATAAGCGAACACATCGTATCATTTCGTCAAACTCCTTTAATATTTTGATACTTAAAATTTGATATTAGTTTAGTATAGATAACTTTTTTATTATTTCTTCCAATCACTATCACAATTAGGCGTTTTTATTACTAAAATAATCGTAGCAGTAATTAAATAATATAGTTGATTATTATAGCTATTTAGTCTCTAACTTTAAGGGGAAGGTTTATTTTTATTGATGTGATATATAGATATGTTTGTGTTTTGTTTTTATTGAAAATAATTCGCTAAAAGATATTTTTTAAAGTTAATTATTTTTGGTTGTTGTGTCATATTTTAAGTATTAATACTGATAATTTATATTAATAAAAATAGTTAGAGTGCAGAGTTTGGATTAACGAAAATAGAGATATTTCCTCACGCTTTTGACGAAAGAGGGGGATTCTTTTTTTGTTATCGTTATAGTAATTACTCTCTTATTGGCATGTGATTAAGTTTAGTTGAAGGGCTGATTGGCGGTTTTTAGGTATCAGCACGATCAGTACACAGCATTATAGATAAGTTGATAACACAAGATAATCACAATAAAAATTAACATATATTTATATTGTGATTATCAATGATTTTGAAATTTAGACACCAAAGTTAAAAGTAAAAACAGCTTCACCTATATAATCAATTCCATCAGTTAAATCGATATTGTTTTGTGCCAATTTTTTTCTTGATAAAATATACGCATACCTACTTTCGTTATAAGTTCCTATTTGTATTTTTGCATTAAACACTTTTCCAGCTATAAGTTTTAAATTGTTTTTATCAACCTGGGCTTGAGGTTCACTAGTTAACGCTGTTAAGGTATCTTTAAAAATAGTTGCGGACGATCCAGTCCAAATCTTATCTGCCACTCTTCCTAAATAAGCTCGTTTATTATCAACTTTGATATCAATGACATCAATTATATATCCACCAATCTCTTGTTCTGTATTTTTTGCATTAACTAATCCAAAAACGCTAATTTTCGCTGAATCTGTTGAACTTGTTTTATAAGTATCTGATACCTTAAGTGTTAAATAATTGCTTGCATCACAGGATATTTTGATATTGGCACTCTTAGCTCCTAGTGCGTAATTTTCCTCAGCAGGAATAAAAGAGGGGGATATTACACCATAATCAATAATAATATCATTATCACCAGCATTAACGGTGCAAGTAGGGGGAGTAATATCACCGTTTATTTTTAAGTTAGCGCCTGGTGGAGTAGCTAATGCTGGTGTTGACATTACAATCAGCGTAGCAAGACTAAATAGCAATTTTTTCATATAGCCATTCCTTTTTATAAATTTAAAAATATAAATAATACTCTATAATACACAATCTATAATTTTATTTAATTACAAATTGATATATTTTTAATTTATCTAATTAAGATATTCTTAAAGTGATTTTTATTTTATATTTATTCTATTTTTAAACTGTAGCTATCCAATTATCATAGATCTTACTAAAGATAAAAATAATTTTTATCTTTTTTAGAGTAAGTGTAGAGTAATTTTAAAAATTAAATTGTTATTGTTTTGATGATGGTAAGTTAATTATTTATTAATATTTGTTCTTTATAGATAACTCTATTTATATTTGTAGACGAACCATGATTAAGGACTATTCGAGTATCGCTTTCAACCATAAAAGTAGATATTTTATCTTGATTTGCAGCTATACCATTTCTATTACTCAGTCTGCGGTCTTCATATCGGTAAATAAGGTACTGCCTTGCGACTGGCGGCTGTCGGTGTGGAGTCACTTTACAACGATTGGCATTAGTGCGCAGTTGTAAGGTAAAAAACTAGACAGCTAAAAAAGAAGAAGGGGTAAAACCAGACAATATACAGTGGGTTACTTACTGAATCGTGGTAAACCCAACCCCAGCCCACAACTCACTATTATCGGTAAGTGGCTGAAGGGATGAGATAAATACAAAAGATCCTAGTATTGAACTAGGATCTTTTCATTGACCCTAATTCACTTAATATTATCTGGATTTATATATAAATATCTATCATCTAACTCAAGATTTAGCTTATTTACAATACCAATGATCTGCTTATACTCATCACTGGTTATTACGACATCATAGTCAGCTATGTGATCGCATAACGTTTCAAAAGCTAAAATACTTTCTGAGTGGTCTATATATTCTAAGTCAAAATCAACAATATCAGGCGCCAAACGCCCTTTCAGATTTTCACCTAAACGTCTAATATCTTGATTAATGTCCATAACAATCGCTGACCTCTATTAGTTTTTTATTGAGGACTAACAAAATCCCTTGGCTACCCAAGCACTGGCCTTTGGCGTCGTTAACGGCCTTTAATGCCCACTGAAAATCGGCAGCGGACTCACCGTCAAGACGGATAGTGGAAATGGTAAAGCAGGGTTGTTCATTTTGCGGATAATCAGGCAGCGTTAAATCAGGCTGTTGAATACGCGTATCCACAACGGGGTTGTTCTGCTGTTGTAACATGCGCTCTCGTTCTTGCTGGCGTTGTTGCTCGCGGGCATCGATAGAGAGTGCTTGATTGACGGGATCAGCCAATAAGGGGACAGAGATAAAATATAAGCTGAGTAAGCTCCATTTTAATAAACGATGTTGTTTGTCAGTATGATGTGATGTAAGGGAGAATCGTTTTTCTTGCATATTTTTGCCTAATTCATCAATCAATAATTGCATGTGTCTAACTCAATGAATTAAGACGATGTCAGTAATGAAATATAGATCCGGACATCCTTACTAATGCAGTCACAAATCCGTTGTTACGCAGGTTAAATATAAGTTTAGGGTACGGAATTTAGCGATTAGTTGACTTTCATTGAGAATATTATCTTAAGTCAAATTTGGTGCTGATGTTTACATAAACTGACAAATGAGGCAATAAGTTAAAATCGCATTTTGGATAAATAAGATTTAATATCAAACTGTAAATCATTAATAGACGTTTTCTAGTGATTTAAAATGATTTTCTTTATTTTTACGGAATTTAAATTTGATAAAGATTAAGTTAATTATGGTTTGTTATAATTATAAATAATAACCTTTTTAGATCCTCTGATTATTATTAAAAAATGATTAAATATTAATCATATATATTAGTATAGTAAGGTATTTAATTTTGTCAGATGAAAGATTGTAATATTAAAAAGCTTATTTTAGTGATATTTAGACGTGAAGTAGTCAAACTATTTGCTGAATAATACGACACAACGAGGGCTGATTATAGAGTGGAGTATTGAATGTCAATCAATTTTTATAGCAAATCTAAATAAATTAATATAAAAATATAAATAAAAGAATAGCAATTATATTTATTTTAATTTTTACTATTGTGCTATATTTATATAAAAAGAATGAGCTTTAAAAGGAATGTTATGTCTCGTAAAATTAAAAATATACTTATCTCCATTTTTTTAGTATTTATTGCCTTGGGGCTTTATCTCAATAAAAATCAAATCCAACCAGAGTTAAAGCCAAATGGTTATAGTTATTATCAAAAAGGTGACTATAAAGAGGCGTTTAATTATTTTTCACAACATGCGCAAAGTGATCCGCAAGCGGCATTTAGTTTAGCAATGATGTATTGGGATGGCATAGGGGTTGATAAAAATGCCTTAGCTTCACAAAAATGGTTAATAAAATCAGCAAACTTACAAAATAGAAATGCACTTTATAATTTAGGATATTTACGTAACAAAGGATTAATCCAAAGTCCTACTGATGATGCTCAAGGATTAACGTCATTAACTAAAGCTGCTGATTTAGGCTCTTCAATAGCGAAAGATTTTTTACATGACCTTAATTTTCCTGTGATTTATTATGATCAAAAAGAATATACGCTACTCCCTATTTATGGTGAGCAATCTTGGTCTGAAAAAAAAAGAACACTTGAAGAATTAGAAAAATTAGCAGAAGAAGGTAATAAAGAAGCTGTATATCAATATTTAGAGAATAAGGATTCAGTAAAACAATCAAAAAAGACTAAAAATATGATACGTCCTTTTATTGAAGAAAAAGATCCTAAAATGATGTATTTAAAATATAAGTTAATAAGTCAAGATATTAACTTACTTTTTGATTCAGCATATTTGAACTATCCTGAGGCAACATATCTTCTGTATCAAATCTACAAGGGTGATAAGAAAAACTATCCCCTTCAAGAAAATTCTTTTTTAGCTAATATATATTTAAAAAAATCTGCTGATTTAGCGCATCATGATGGATTAATTAAAATAATAGAGAAATTAAATAATAGTGATACATTATCATCAAATTATTTTAGAAACTTGCTTGAAAAATATATTAATACATTATTATTGAAATATCCAAACTCTCCACAAGCCATGCTAGCGCTCGCTAATGTCTATTTAAAACCAAATAGTAGTTTTTATAATTTTGAAAAAGCACTTAAGCTGGTAGAGAGAGCATATAACATACAGCCATCTCCTGAAAGCAAATTATTATTGGCTAAATTATATTCTAATAGTGAGGGGGTTCATCAGAATATTAGAAAAGCAGTTAGTTTTCTGAAAGAAAACATAACTAATGATAAATTGACAGGTAAAAGCCAAAGAGAATTAGTAAAAATATATTTTGATTTTGGTGCTTCTGATTATCTTAAAAAAGAAGAGATTGTGAATATTTTAAGAGAGAGTGTAATTAAAAATAAATCAGCTGGTACATTTAATCAAAACTATAGCTTAGCTCATTTTTATGCAGATCTTCTTTTAGAAGAAGATGTCGCCAATAATGAAGAATATGCTTTTTCATTATATCAAAAAGCACGAGGTTATGCCTATGAAGCTACTTTTCATCAAGCAATTGCGACTATTAAATATAAAAATATAATAGATGATCAAGCTCTTATTAATATTGTTTCAGAATTGAAAGATGATTTAGAAAGCAGAAGGTTGACAGAAAAAAAACGACAGGAAGGATATAGTATTCTTTTCCGATATGGAATGGATTCACAGTATGTAATTGATTTTATTGTGGAACGTTCGCTATATGATGATAAAATAAGAAAGGCTATTCAACCATTATTAAGTCAAAATACAAATCTTGCATTTCAATATACAATAAAGAATATAATACATGAGAACTCAGCTAACAATATTAATGAAGATAATTTAAAAAAATATTATAAGGATATATTTAAATTAGCTGAAATAGGTTCTATTGATGCAATTAAATTTATTATTACAAAAGAGTATAAAGATAAGAATGCTCGCGATGAAATTTATCAAGACTATTCTTTTGATAAGTTAACTAATATCACTATTAAGGAGCGTTTGGCTTGGCGAAGAAAATGTGCAGATTTAGGTGATTTTATTTGCTTAAAAGAATTGGCTATAATTTATCGAGACGGTAAAGAGGGGGTTAGAAAGAACATTGCGAAAGCATCTGAATATGAACGACGTATTAGCATCAATTCGTCTCACTTTGAGCTGGAATCAGAAAAATATGAAATAGATAGAAGATGGAAGGAAAAAAGAGATAATACACTTGATTATTTACTAAACCAAAAAGAGAGTAGTAAACAACAACTAGAATTAGCAAGATTTTATAGTATTGAAGATAGTGGAAGAAGTTTAATTTATGCCAAAAAAGCATATGATTTAGGAAATAAAGAAGCGGCTGAGTTAATTTATTGGTACTATATGCAAAATATCTGTGAAGATAAAGATAATATCAATAAAGCAGACTACTATCTTAAAGAATGGCTAACAACAGGAGAAGAACCTAGTAAATACAGCTCTTCTAATGAATACAAATATTCTAGTATTAGTATCATTGCTGATTATTATTTAGAGTCACCGTGTTTAGTTGAACGAAACCTTGATAAGGCTATTGAGTGGTATCAATTATCGTTAGATTATCCATATGAAATAAATGATTTTTTGTATTCTGAATTAAATAATATGTATACTAATGCACCAAAATACATAAGTAAGGATCCTTTCGTGAATGTGTATTTATCTACACTAAAAAATCATAACGATTATATTTTAGATATGAATATTCGATTAGGAAAAATGAATTTTGCAATATCTTCTTTTGACAAACTTTATGAAGCACTTCTACTCAAAGGTGATGTGAAAGAAGCATATTATTATGGTTTACTATTAAATTATGATGTGAATAATGTCGCTATGTTTTATTCTTTATCTGACATTGAGCGTAAAAATATTGAATATCGTGTTGCTGATTATTTAAAAGAAATACAAAAATAATTTTATGTTATATGAGAAGTCCTTAATTATATTAAATTTTGAGGGGTTCTTATTGATAGCAAAAGATAATCACAATATAAAAATTAATGATATTGTGATTATCAATTACTTTAAAATTAGACACCAAAGTTAAAAGTGAGAACAGCTTCTCCCATAAAATCTAAACCATTAGATAAATCTATTCCTTTTTTACTTAATTCATCTCTAGATAAAATAAAAGTTTGATTAGAACTACTTTCAATTCCCTGCCTGAAATTTGATTGGAAAACTTTACCTGCAATTAAATCTAAAGAGTTTTTATTAGTATCTGATTGTTTCTTTGAGGTCCAACCATTGGTAGGGCCTTTGTATAGGACGTTATAAAAGTCATTCCCCGTAATAGCAACATCAGTTGCTCGTGAAATATACGCAGGTTTACCATCGACAATCACATTATCCCATACGAAATAAGACGCTCCAACTGCAATTTCAGGATTTGCTTTATCAACTAAATGAAACCAGCCTGATGTATTATTAACACTTAATTCTGTATCAGCATAAGTATCAGATGCAACAAAGGTTAAATATGTTTTTGCATCGCATTCAATCGTAACTGTATTTTGAGCTATACTGGCTGGATAAGAGTAGATAGTTGATTGAGGGATAAGCGTTGGGCTTATGACTCCGTAATCGAAAATCACATCACTCTGTGTTGCTCCATTAATAGTACAAGTTGGTGGCTTAATATCACCGTTGATTTTTAAGTTAGCTACAGGGGATTTAGCCAACACTGGCGTAGATATTATCGCCAGCATAGTAAGGCTAAGTAATAATTTTTTCATATCATTATTCCTTTTTAGAGGATAAATAACAAAGCAATATTATATAATACACCTTTTGTTTATTTATTTAATGATATCTGAATATATTTTTAATATATCTAATTTAGACTTTCTTAAACTGAGTTTATTTTAATGTCTAATATTATCTAAAAGTGATAATTAAAAATAGACCTTTTATTTCGCTAATAGCTATTTTATTTTTGTCTAAGTGCATTTGTGTGCAGATTGTTGTCAGAGCAATCAAGCTATAAGGTGAGAATACATGAAATGGAATAAGCATAGAAAGTGAAAAAAGAACGTAGGAAAAAATATTAAAATGATGTTTGTTAACAGTTATTGAAGATATTTTTTTACTAAAAATAGCGTGAATGATTCTTTTTTGGAATGCTTTTCTTTACTTTTTCTTTTATTTTAATTTTTACATGGAATAATAATTTTTATTCTTATTTTTAGAGATAAAAATCACTAATAGTCATATAATAAATAGTATATCAATGGTTATATCTGTCATTATGTTCGGTGGTGAAAATTGAAAACGATAACTATTAAAATCAGTCTTTTTGTATTGTCACTGTTTTTCCCTCTCCTAACAAAAGCACTTGTTATTCCAGATAATGGAACGGGGTATATAGGTGAATTAACGCCTCCTCAATCATATATATCACTTCATAGTAGTGGTAATTACTATGGCGCGGCTGTAGGTGTTAATAATGTTGTAGATTATTGTAGTAAAAACAGTGCACAATGGCAGAGTTTTTTATTCCCATTCCCAGGAAGTCAAGAGGGGGAGTACGGATTAAAATTATATAATAAAAACGTAAGTGAAGCGGAAAATAGGGAAAATTATTTAGTTGCAGCTATCAATGGAATAGTATCTATCGATGCGGTGTATTATCAGAATGGATTACCTTCCCCGACAAGAATTACCCTGCGTCGAGGAAAAGAAATTTCTAGAACAGAGGAATATTCTAATCAATTTGTCTATCGTCACCCAATGTGCTGGTATGGTAATTTATCACGTGTAAGAAATACTAGCTTGAGAATAAGCTCTTATTCTATTTATGCAGTAGGCCATGTTAAACCCGGTATTTACGATTTTGTTGCTCCGATATATTTTACTACAGCTCAAACAGCAACCTCAGGTGGGGCTAATCCAGATCTATCTTCAGTTCCTTTTTCATTTGGTAATGGTCCTATTCACGTCTTAAAAACATGTAATGTTTCTCCTGCTAGCTCAACAAATATACAATTTGCCGCTCAACTAGCACAAAATTTTAAGTCAGCCAAGTTACTTGAGCAAAGTGTCGCTAGTATGCTTGTCTCTTGCCCTCATTCAGGAAATATGTACGTGACATTAAAACCCTATAATGAGCTAGTCAATGCAAGTAAAACGGGGATGACAATGTCTCCCAATATCCCTTTGAAAGGTAAAGAAGTCGCACCTTATATCACGGTATCTGATGCAGCTAAAAAAATAACTAATGCAGTATGTAATAACAATTCTGCCGAGGCCTTAGAGTTTTATGCAGGACAATCTTTGGGAAAATATAATGGGGGAACTGTTTATAAGTCATTATCATTCAACCTTTGTGCCAATGGAAATATACCTACGAATACTTATAAAGGAAGTATTGATGTATCGTTCCTGATTGAATGATGTGCTAATTTGATATTCAGAACATTGATAGCGTACTAAGTACTGTTAAGTACTGTTAAATTTTTAACGTAAAAGATAATCACAATATAAAAATTAATGATATTGTGATTATCAATTACTTTAAAATTAGACACCAAAGTTAAAAGTGAGAACAGCTTCTCCCATAAAATCTAAACCATTAGATAAATCTATTCCTTTTTTACTTAATTCATCTCTAGATAAAATAAAAGTTTGATTAGAACTACTTTCAATTCCCTGCCTGAAATTTGATTGGAAAACTTTACCTGCAATTAAATCTAAAGAGTTTTTATTAGTATCTGATTGTTTCTTTGAGGTCCAACCATTGGTAGGGCCTTTGTATAGGACGTTATAAAAGTCATTCCCCGTAATAGCAACATCAGTTGCTCGTGAAATATACGCAGGTTTACCATCGACAATCACATTATCCCATACGAAATAAGACGCTCCAACTGCAATTTCAGGATTTGCTTTATCAACTAAATGAAACCAGCCTGATGTATTATTAACACTTAATTCTGTATCAGCATAAGTATCAGATGCAACAAAGGTTAAATATGTTTTTGCATCGCATTCAATCGTAACTGTATTTTGAGCTATACTGGCTGGATAAGAGTAGATAGTTGATTGAGGGATAAGCGTTGGGCTTATGACTCCGTAATCGAAAATCACATCACTCTGTGTTGCTCCATTAATAGTACAAGTTGGTGGCTTAATATCACCGTTGATTTTTAAGTTAGCTACAGGGGATTTAGCCAACACTGGCGTAGATATTATCGCCAGCATAGTAAGGCTAAGTAATAATTTTTTCATATCATTATTCCTTTTTAGAGGATAAATAACAAAGCAATATTATATAATACACCTTTTGTTTATTTATTTAATGATATCTGAAT